>Ga0209589_1004666_pt1 | contig 23548 bp, 25 predicted proteins | sample CowpeawhiteBW_FD_187525 | JGI IMG/M metagenome (GOLD analysis project Ga0209589, IMG submission 187525) | Root nodule microbial communities of legume samples collected from California USA - Cow pea white BW (SPAdes) (version 2) | ecosystem: Host-associated > Plants > Roots > Nodule | place: USA...
CGTGGAGGGGCAGGCGCTGGAGAGGCGGAACTCGCAGCCAAGGTCGAGAACGTGGAGGCGGAGGAGGTCGAGCGCGAAACGCGGTCGTTTTGGCTGGGAGCGGGAAAGCGTATGGAGGGTGGCGTGACGAGGAGGAGGGAGCGGTGGTAGACGTCTGTGTTACCAGCCCCGACGTTGGATAACGTCGGACTCCCTAAACACCGACGTCAAGTGACGTCTGCTATTTTTCCGACGTTATTTTGACGTCACCCGATACGACGTCGGTGTTTGGGTAGACGTCAAAGGTTGAAAATGTCGGACGTTAAAAGGATTTTTTGTGTTAGTGACTACATCTTGAATCTCTCTTTTGAGACCACTCACAAACCTTGCTACTATTTCTTCTTCCCTTTCGAATTGGAGTTCTAGCTTTAAGAGCATGGACTTCATTAACTTATAATATTCATCCACACACGTGGACCCGTGTTGAAGCCTTTGGAGCTTCAAAAGCATCTTGATCCCATAGTAGGAAGGAAAAAATCTAGCGTGCATTAACCTTTTAATGTCCATTCAAGAAGCCACGAGTGGCCCTTGGTCCAAAGTGTCCATACAAAGGTTATGCTACCAAGTCATGGCACAATCTTCAAACTCTAAGACTACCAAATCTACTTGCTCTTGATCACTAATTACATGAATATTAAAAATTTGATCTATCTTTTGTTCCTACTCAAGGTAGACGTTTGGATCATGCTCTCTTTTGAACTTGGGAACTTTGATGGGTGGTGGTTGTCTTGTTGGTAGTGTGTTATGCATTCTTCCACCATCATGGTCGTGCCTTCTTCTTTTTTCACTACCATAGGAACTCTCGGATGAAGATCCCCTTCTTCTCATTTCCTCCTCTTTATGTTCAACTCTTTGAATGTAAGTTTGGAAGATCATATCACTATGTGCTCTATTTGCCCTCAATTGGTCCATAAATTCCCTCCTACTAATCTCCAAGTCTCGGATGAAATTGTTAATATCTAGTGTAGCATTTTTGGGCCACGGGAGTCACCATTAGAGGGGACTACTCCTCTTCTCTTTCATCTTCCATAATTGAGTCCAAATTCATCTTCCCTACAACAAAACTCAAAAAGCCGAAATAAGAAAATGTTAGTTTGTGTTGTAGGCTAATCCCGAGACCAAGTATGGTCTAATTCGAAAACCTAAGTGTTTAGATCATACTCCCAAAGCAATAAGGCAAAGCTACACTCAAAATCCACCAAAAAGAGTGAAATAGTTTTAATGTTTGGAAACCTTTTCAAAAGAAAATCAAGTGGCTTGACCACAACACTCAAAGAAAAATAAGAAAGGAAATTTACTAAGACAAAATAAAGATTACCTAAAGACAAGCGAGAAAAGCACCAAATCAAGGAAAGCTAAACCCTAAGGGAAGAAAAAGCATGTGACAAAACTTTTTACCAAGACAAACAAGAAAAGACTCTATTGGAAAGCACTTGAACATGCACTACCAAGTCTCCATTCATTCATACACAAAGAAAGATAATAACCAAGTTAAGGAATATAACTAATTAGCCAATATCACCCAACACCCAAGTATGAAAACTAGTAGCATAACCCTTAGCAAATTTCTCAAGTTTAGTTTACCAAAAAGCAAGATTACTCTCGGCAAAATGTAGCAAAGATTTTCCTTTTGCAAAACTAGTTTCATAAGATGATGAGAAAGTGTTTTTAGGTTGCTTGGAAACTTAGTTCCTCAAGTTTTACGACAAAATCATTTTCATGGAGGATAAATCAAACAAGACATATAGTTCATGCAATATTAAAATACTTGGAAGCCAAAATAAGAAAACTTCAAGTAGGCATATGACAAAGACTAAAAAAAATCTTAAGACAAAGAAATACACTTTTTAAGCATGCGAAGAAAATTTTGCCATGGTAACATTTATGCAAGGCTCTCAGACACACAACATATAGGCAACAAATTTCATGATTTCACTTCAACAATCAACATATATGAATGAGATAGAGCTTTGGATACTTAAACCTCAAAAGAAGTGGGAAAATTGTGCACACCAAGTTTGATGAGGTCAACTTCTCGTAGAATGTAACATCCTATCTGAATATTACGAATTTAAATAATAATAAAAAAAATAATACTTCATTTACTTTAAATTGTTTCCCAAAAACCGCGGGAATTTAAAACTTTATTACACTGATAAAACCAAATCCAATCCAAATATTTATTAAACATAATACATTATCAACTCAGTCTCATTATAAAGCCAAGTTCTGTAATTCAAATAATTACAAGAAAATCCTTAAAACTCATAAAAATGATAAAATGCTGCCATAAAGTTTTGCCAACTAGCCCACGCTCCGGCTCTACGCTCCACCAGTACCACCTGCAACATCATCTGCTCCCGTGTACCACGTACACGATCATCGCCAAACACACGTAGATAGGGTGAGCTAAAGCAATATAAACATATGCAACAATTTATATAACAAAACACACACACACACACATTAAAGGAACTCCATCCTTTGGTCTCATCACACATGGAAACCACCATGTAATCCATGTTCTACGTCTTTGGTTGATAATCTCAAGCTATCGTTGTTGTCCATAGTGGTTATGCTTTGGTCTTATGAGTGGAAGATTACGGGTTCAAACCTTGGTAGGCACAAAGTAAGCTCTATTTTTGCAAGTTCTAATTTGGAGTGGAGTTGAAAGGGCAAAGGTAAAATCCGAGGGAGGAGCAGCCAAAGGGTTGGAAAACTAGTATTAAACCACTGTAATTACCCTTAAATGGAAATGTATAACACCTCATTAAGGGTATTTTCGTTTTTCATTTAAACCCATTAACAAGACACCTATAAAAGCCCCATTCTAGGTAGAAGGAAGGGTTTTGGCAGTGCTGGTTATTGGTTGAGAGAAGCAACGAAAATTGGTTTGTATGGTGAATTTTGGGTGCACAAGAGGGAATTGGGAGAAGGCTTGAGGAGCAGCGTTCTATCTTCTCAATTTTTGACTAAAAACTCCAGGTTAGGGGAGCTGTATTTTGAGTATGTAAATTTCATGATGTGAATTATGGTTTTGTGTCATTGCCTCCTCAATTGGAATATGATTATGGTGAATTCGTGTATGTGTAATCAAAATAATGAATTGGTTGGATGGTTATAGGTTGCAAAACCCTTTTATGCATTATATGTCTTGGGAATGAGGGTTTTTGGTATGGAATGGTTGTGAACGTTTAAAAATTGTGTCGTGGTAGTCAAATTTGGATATAAAGCGTGATTCTGATGTATTTTTGCCATTACATTGTGCTGGTAATGATTGGTTGGTGTTTTGGTATTGTTTTTGGTGAATTGTGTGCGTGAACAGAGAGGAAACTCTGCAAGTCTCGCCCGGGCGATTCCATCTCGTCTAAGCGAGAGTTACATAACCTCCTTTCTGGTTTTGGCTCGCGCTGCTCACTCAGGCGACCTGGGTGGGGTTTGAGCGACAGACGTTCTCGCTTAGGCGAGAATGGCTCGCCTAAGCGAGGTCGCGATGAAAACTTGTACCATTTTGAGCGCGACTTCTCATCAAGACGAGAAGTTTGAGTTCTGAGCCATGGACACTCTCGCCTAGGCGAGAGTGGCCCGCCTAAGCGAGGTCATGAAGTTGAATTGATGCATTTCTCATTGAATCCTCGTTCAGGTGAGGTGTGTGTGTTGTTCTGAGTGAAGGTATGGCTCGCCCAGGCGAGAGGATCTCGCCAAAGCAAGATAACGTGGAGAAGCCACTGTTTTAAGCTCGCTCAGGCGAGGTGGACTAGCCTAAGCAAGGCTAAGGGTTTAATTTGGGTGAGGGTCCCTGGCTTAAGCGAGTTTATGCGAATTGCCATGTTTGTATGTGCTTTATATGTTGGTTTGGCTACTCTTTCCTAAGTATAGGAAGTATATGCATGTGTTTGTGGTGTTTGGACTTGAAGGACTAAGTCCAATAGGGGTATGGGATGTGCTTGATGGTTGGATGCATGATGGGCATGGAACTGTGTAGTTCCCGTCAGCTACTAAGTGGCGAGGAGTCCTTAGTATGGTGATCACATGCGTCGGGCGCACGATGGGCAAGGAACTGTTATGTTCCCGTCGGCTGCTATTGGGCGAGGAGTCCATAGTATGGTGATTGCGTGCGTGCCTTGGTCTGAGCGAGAGAGGCTTGGACGTTTTTCTACAAACAAGGAGTCTATAGGGCAGGACTATGAGTAGGATAGGCTAATAGGGTTGGACCACGAATGCGTTAGTTTCGTGGGAGCACAGTGAAATCCCAAGACCTAGTGCATGTATATGACTCATGAAGGACTATGAGATCATGGTTGGGTAATTTGAAAATAATGGAATACTTAATCATGTTATTTTTGGAATGGTGGCATATTTATTTCATGTATATTTTTATATATTGTGCATAGCTCACCCTTTCTGTGTGTGTGTGACGATGATCAGATAACTTGTTATCCGGGAGTAGATGATTTGACAGGTGGGTCAGGAAATGCGTAGAGGCGGAGTGCGGGGGCTACCTGGGTTTTGAAAGGATGTTTTATATTTAGACTTTCGAGGTAAACTTATTATGTGGAATTTTGATGGATTTGTAATACTTTAGTTGTGAACATATAAATTAAGTTATATTAAAGTTTTTAATTTCCCGTGTTTCGGGAAATGGTATCATATTAAAAGAGGTTTTATTTTCATATCCTATTTATTTATTAAAAATTAGTAAATATTCCTTAGGGATGTTACAATCGCCAGGCGCCAAACGCCTCTGATGCTATTGTTTCTACAAGTATCGCATGGCAGGAAAACCCTTATCGCCAGGCGGTTCCTACAGTTCTAGGAAATCCCGCAGCTCTTCTCTTGCGCCTGCGAATCTCGACCAGCTCAACCATCCCGATTTCCTTCAATTTCAACTCAATACTCACCACTCAAAAATTTAGGATCACAATTCATCCCTTAAAACTTTTAATCACCGAAATTCCATTAATATTACACATTCAATTTAGCCATCTCTAAATTCCCAATTTCACAAACCCTAACATGATGTCCATGAGGTTCTCTTCCAATTTAACCACCAACCACGTATGATTCAATGGAATACAACTAGTAATCATTCTCACATAGTGAGAACAACCTTTTTCCCTGATTAGAATCATCCCCACACACCGAGAACATTAAAATCGAACCGAAAGCTCGCGCCGCCTAGTGGGTCAATCACCACCGCCAAGCCCTTCATCCAGAAAACCCAGAATTGGGTTGAACAACAAGCATCGCCTGGTGGTCCAATTTATGCCGCCATGCGGTTCCACTCGAAACCCAGAAAATCACGCACAACCATATGCGTCGTTTGGTGGCAGTTCGTCGCCCGCCAGGCGGTTTATGGGAATTTTCCAAAAACACAAAATCCCAAAATAATATACGGCAAAGAGCATACACAATCATGCTATAATTCATGTAATTATTCCAAAACATAAATAAACGTGGTTCAGCTCCCCTAACCTGGTTTCTTTGCTTAATTCTTGGAATTTATTCAAGTCTTTGTGCACCAAAAATCCAGCCTTGACTCCTTCCAACTTGCTTCTAATCTTCTGAAATTGTTCTCCAATTCACTCTCAATCTCCACTTTTAGGTGCAGCAGAGTTATGTCTCCTTAGAGTCCTCCTTTCTCACTACATTTCCCTTTACCCCAACTTTCAAGCCTAGTTGGAATTGCCATAATGATTAAAACGAAATTTGCCATTAAGCTAGGCATAATTATAATTCAATGGTTGTTTTACACTTCTTTTCTCAACCTCCTTAGTTTCTCTCACACAGCTAGGGTTCTTTTGTCCCTTCAATTTCATGCCAAAAATAAATTTGGCAAAAAGAAAGTTTAATTTGGTTCTAGCAAAGATTGAACCCCTAACCATGCCAATGCCAAATCCATGCATAACCATCAAACCAATTTATGTTTCTTGATAATTTCTTTAAGTATAAAATTATATTATCCCTCTTCACGAGAAACATATTATTACTAAAATTACATATTTAAAATAACGCCTAAATGGCATCATATGATTCAAACCCAAGTCCTCTCAATCTAATTAAGTATTCTCAACCATTTGAGCTATTACTTTTCCACGTCATAAACCTTAACTTTAAGTGCCACAAAGGCTCCACTACCCGTATTTATTACATAATTACATTCCCCCCCACTTTATTTACTTATTTAAATTTTTCGGGTCTTACATTCCCCCCACTTTATAAATATTTGTCCTCGAAAATTGAGCTTACCCAAGGAAAATGCAGATAGGACTGCCTCAACTTCCCTTTATCTTGAAATTCTCCCTTCCTGGTCTCTACCCTTTTATTTCAACCTTCAACTCATACATTTCATCACTTTTCCTCCCGACCTTAGTCCTATGTTAAATTATGGTATCAATTTAACTCTTCCACCCTACGGCATAAACATGCGCTTACACCTCTCTAATATCGTTGTCGTTAGGCGATCAAATCATTACTACTTAACTTTAGCAACTTCAGTATTGCCAAATTAGTAGTGAACAAACTAGTTAGGGTTAAGATAACCCTCATCGTCTCACAACGAATACGAAATTGATCTCAAATATTTCATTCTTAAAAATGAAATTAAAACTAGTAACAATAAAAATATGGGGGTTTTGATATGCAAAGAATGAATGTCACACAAATAAAAGATTGTAAACACAGTAATAGAAAATAGGTCAATTCAACTACTTTTTCAAAATAGGATTCTTCATCGGTTATTTAGAGATTATTATTAATTTAATTATTGTTGTTGATTTACAAATCAATTAATGTATAATATAAATTCATTTGTTGGTATCCTCACTTTTAATCAAAGTACAGTCTCAATTGAAAGTGAGAATTTTTAGATTATCCATAGTAAATTCAACCAAAGTACAGTCTCAATTATATTTTACTATGCCTAATCATGTTTACTCCTTTGTTTCTTTACCAAATAGAAAACTTAATTAATCAAAGTAAAGTCTTGACTAATTTTAGTTAAAGTGATTACCGTTAATCAAAGTACAGTCTCAATTATTGGCAAAAACTTATTTAATCAAATGAAAGTTTCTAAATAAAATCAAAGTAAAGTCTCAATTGAATTTAAAAACCTTTTAACTCATATGATTAGCATGCGTGTAGATTTAAAAATCATTATTTTCTATTCAATTAAGAAACAAAGGACATAGATAAACAAAAACCACAACAATAATCAAAAGAACAAATAAATTAATTCATCCAACCTCAGAATCCAGTTAAGAAATTACAGTGGAATCAGACTAAAAGCTTAGCCCTCCATGGCTTTGATGGAATACATGATAATATGATGAAGGAAAGAAAATAAAGTGAAAGGAAGAATGAGAGATGTGGTGGATGACGGTGTTTGGCAAAACCAGAGAGTTGCTAAGTGTCTAAGTCGTCTCCTTTATGCTCCCTTAAGTCTCTTTATATAGGCTTCAACTGGACTTTGGGCTTTATCTTTCGGTTGCTTAAAATCTTTTATTTTTATTTAATTAATTAGCAACTTAATTTCTGTCCAATTTCCAATTCTGCCCTTCTTATTTAATCATTTTTACAAAATTGACTAGAAATTGACCAGATTTGACTAGTTTTGACCAGTTGACCAGTTTGACTGCCCTATCAGATGCTGACATGTGGCGCATAGAGTCTCTCTTCAGAATTAGGGTTTGCTCTCACACTCTTTTCCCTTGGTAGCTGCACGGCTGACGGCAGCTGGTGCGTTTTCTAGTAGGGTCTTCTTCTCCGACCAGGTGAAGTGCAAAATCTGGTGTTGTTTCGTCTTCGCAGTGGTGGTTATGGCTTCCGCTACTGTCGGTGCTTTTTCTATAATCAATACAGACCCTCCAACTATTCAGAACACGAGTAAGAATCAACTTGTTCTTCTCATTCTTGACCACAGTGATACCAGATTTCTTGGGGACTACATGTACAAGACTCACCCAAGTGCAATCAGAAATAGGATATATAATACCAGCTTGTAGCAACTTAGTGACTTCCTTCTTCACAACCTCCATCAGCTAAGGATTCAATCTCCTCTGAGGTTTCCTTACTGGCTTAGCATCCTCCTCCAAGGTATTCTGTGCATGCAGAAAGAAGGACTAATACCAGGATATCTGCCAAAGTCCAGCCTATTGCTCTCTTGTGATTTTTGATAACCTGCAATAGCTTTTGTTCCTGCTCATCAGTAAGCAAGGCAGATATAATAACTAATAGGGAGTTTCCCATCCCTCTCAAGATAAGCATATTTCAAATGAGATGGTAAAGGTTTCAACTCCAAAGGGGGTGGTTGTTCTACAGATGGCAACATTTTACTGCCTAAGGAAATTTTAGCCACCTTAGCATCAAACTCGGACGCCACAAAGGTATCATATAATGACACCGCGTCCTCAATATCACTTGTTTTATAATTTCCTCTTTCGTCTAAAATCGAGCCCGAAATATTCGAAAAACAAAAATCCAGAGAAGAAGAAAAACCAGATAAAACGTCCAAAAGTGCAAAAGCATAATTGTTCACTACATTACTCAATAAATCAATACAAAACAAAGAATGGTCTTCAGTCGGGTGCTTCATGGCTTCTAGCACGTTGAACTGCACCTTCTCATCTCCTATCTCCATAATTAAGGATCCTGTATGCACATCTATCTTGGAACGTGTTGTCATCATGAATGGTCTTCCTAAGATAATTCTGGTTGAACTCATTCCTTCATCATCCTTCATGTTCAAGATGTAGAAATCTGCAGGAAAAATTAACTTGTCCACACGGACAAGCACATCTTCTAGCACACCTGCAGGGTTAACTGTGCTATGGTTGGCCAATTGAATGACCACACCAGTAGACTTAAGAGGTCCAAGATGAAGTGAAGTAAAAACTGATAAAGGCATTACATTAATGGAAGCTCCTAAATCTAACATAGCATTGTCAAACTTAGTACTTCCTATAATGCAAGGAACATAAAACATACCTGGATCCTTACACTTTTGCGGCATTCTGACTGCAGGCTTCTTAATTAAGCTAGACACGTTTCTTCCCATGTTCACTACCTCTTTGTCCATAATACGCCTTTTATGTGTACATAATTCTTTGAGAAACTTGGCGTATTTAGTAATTTGTCTTACAATATCCAACAAAGGGATGTTTATCTCCACTTTCTTGAAAGTATTCAAGATTTCTTTGTCTAACTCCTCCATCCTTTTAGTTTTTGGTTTCAAACGGTTTGGACAGGGAGGAAGAGGAAGATAAGGTGAAGCATTTTTAGAGGAAGTATTAGGGGATACTAACCTGGATTTATCATTGGGTTCAGGCGTTTCAGATGTTGCATGTGTTGCTTCATCTGATCCTCCACTTTCATTATCAGGTACAACTTCATTGTCCTTATCTTCATCTTCTTGGGCATCCCTAAGGCCTTGTATTTGCTTACCCGATCTTAAAGTAATAGCCCTTACATTTCGCGGGTTGATCACAATTTGTGCAGGAAAATTGCTCGAGCCTTGTTGATACTTCATCTGATTCAATTCATTTGCCATTTGTCCAATTTAGTTCTGCAAATTTTGATTAGTTGCTTCCATCGTCTGTTTCAACTCATTGATTTGTCCCTTCATCATGTCAGCCATCATTTTCATCATTGTTTCCATGTTTGAGTCACTAGAGGTTGCAGCTAGTTATGGTTGTTGCCTCTGTTGAGGTGGAACATAGACTTGATGATGTTGAGACTACTGATTTCCCTATTTCTGACTCGGATATTCCTTCCAATCTGGGTTGTACTTGTTGGAGGACAAATCATGGTTGTATTGCTGCCGAGGTGGTCTATTATTGCCATAAATGTTTGCAGCATATGCTTGAGGTTGTTCACCGTCTAACGTCCCTGTCTCTTTTAACATAGAACAAGCCTCGATAGGATGATTAGTAGAAGCACAAATTCAACATAAGGTAGAAGGGATAGGCTTTTTCTGTAAGTCTGCCAAGGTCCTTACCATGGTCGCTAAGTCATCCAACTTCCCTTCTATTTTCTTGTGATCTGCAACATATGAAGCTTCTACTCCATGGGTTCCTTTCAATAGAGTTATAGAATTACTCCTGGTGGAAAATTGTTGATGGTTCGACGCCATATTCTCTATCAATTGTCTTGCATTTGTTGGCGTTTTGTCCACCAATGACCCTCCACTTGCAGCATCTATCATTTGTCTATCCATGATACTCAATCCCTTATAAAAGTACTGAATGAGGAGATGCTCGTTTATTTGATGATGAGGACAAGAAGCACATAACTTTTTGAATCTTTCCCAATACTTGTGAAGATTTTCTCTTTCTTGTTGCCTTATCCCATAAATATCTTTGCGAATAGCAGCAACTCTAGATGCTGGAAAAAACTTTTCCATAAATAATATTTTTAGAGTCTCCCAAGTATTGATGGATCCTGGTGGAAGGCAGTATAACCAATTCTTAGCGGCATCTTGAAATGAGAATGGAAAAGCCTTAAGCTTAATATGTTCCTCTATCACTGTTGTAGGTCTCATGGATGAACAAACAACATGAAATTCCTTCAAGTGATGGTACGAGTCTTCTCCTGCTAATCCCTGGAATTTAGGTAGAAGATGGATTAACTCAGACTTACGCTCACATTCTCCATCTGGATATTGGATGCGCATATTTTGTGTAACTGCTGCATCCAGTGAAGCCAACTCTCTTATTGTTCTTTCTTCCATTCTATCTTCTTGAATTTCTGGTTCAGGTGATGGATCAGAAGATATGTTAATCACCAGAGGTGATTCTAGTGGTACACTTTCAATGGTAGGTTTAGATGATGACGGTGCTCCTTCAGTAGAACACCTGAGTTCAAGTCTCATGCGTGATTTACGCAAGTTCCTTTCAAGTTCTGAATCAAGTTGATAGAATTGACCCCGATTGGCCCGAGTCATGCACTACGCAGTCCACCTGAAAGTGTTTCTCTGTTTTTTTTTTCTTCCTATTCTTGTTTTGGAGAAAGATTTCAAGAAAGAAATAAGTTAAGATGTTGTTGGGTCTACTCCCAGGAAAAAGAGGTGCGTCATAGTGGACAACTTAAATACCAAGTCTTTCCTAGACAGAGTTTTCCAAACTAGTCTCAAAAAATTTCTTAAAAGAAAATCTTAATCAAAACAAAAATAGAACTTTGCTTGAAATATATTAAAAGAAAACTAAAGACTAAAAAAAAGAACAAATTCTATTAAACGTATATGCGTGAAATAAATAAATTAAATTAAATTAAATTAATAAATAAATAAAAACAAAATCAAAATATAAGAAATACTAACCATATTCCCCGGCAACGGTGCCAAATTTGATATCGTTGTCGTTAGGCGATCAAATTATCACTACTTAACTTTAGCAACTTCAATATTGCCAAATTAGTAGTGAACAAACTAGTTAGGGTTAAGATAACCCTGAGTCGTCTCATAACGAATACAGAATTGATCTCAAATATTTGATTCTTAAAAATGAAATTAAAACTAGTAACAATAAAAATATGGGGGTTTTGATATGCAAAGAATGAATGTCACACAAATAAAAGATTGTAAACACAGTAATAGAAAATAGGTCAATTCAACTACTTTTTCAAAATAGGATTCTTCATCGGTTATTTAGAGATTATTATTAATTTAATTATTGTTGTTTATTTACAAATCAATCAATGTATAGTCTCAATTCATTTGTTGGTATCCTCACTTTTAATCAAAGTATAGTCTCAATTAAAAGTGAGAATTTTTAGATTATCTATAGTAAATTCAACCAAAGTACAGTCTCAATTAAATTTTACTATGCCTAATCATGTCTATTCCTTTGTTTCTTTACCAAATAGAAAACTTAATTAATCAAAGTAAAGTCTTGACTAATTTTAGTTAAAGTGATTACCGTTAATCAAAGTACAGCAAAAACTTATTTAATCAAATGAAAGTTTCTAAATAAAATCAAAGTAAAGTCTCAATTGAATTTAAAAACCTTTTAACTCATATGATTAGCATGCATGTAGATTTAAAAATCATTATTTTCTATTCAATTAAGAAACAAAGGACATAGATAAACAAAAACCACAACAATAATCAAAAGAACAAATAAATTAATTCATCCAACCTCAGAATCCAGTTAAGAAATTACAGTGGAATCAGACTAAAAGCTTAGCCCTCCATGGCTTTGATGGAATACATGATAATATGATGAAGGAAAGAAAATAAAGTGAAAGGAAGAATGAGAGATGTGGTGGATGACGGTGTTTGGCAAAACCAGAGAGTTGCTAAGTGTCTAAGTCATCTCCCTTATACTCCCTTAAGTCTCTTTATATAGGCTTCAACTGGACTTTGGGCTTTATCTGTCGGTTGCTTAAAATCTTTTATTTTTATTTGATTAATTAGCAACTTAATTTCTGTCAAATTTCCAATTCTACCCCTCTTATTTAATCATTTTTACAAAATTGACCAGAAATTGACTAGATTTGACCAGTTTTGACCAGTTGACCAGTTTGACTGCCCTATCAGATGCTGACACATGGCGCACAGAGTCTCTCTTCAGAATTAGGGTTTGCTCTCACACTCTTCTCCCTTGGCAGCTGCGTGGCTGACGGTTGCTGGTGCGTTTTCCGGCAGGGTCTTCTTCTCCGACCAGGTGAAGTGCAGAACCTGGTGCTGTTTCGTCTTCGCAGTGGTGGCTATGGCTTTCGTTGCTGCCGGTGCTTTTTCTTCTTGTGTGATGTGGTTGTACGGAGGTTCAAAGATGGCTCGCTGTCATGGTGGATCTGTTCGAATTCCGGCGCGATGGCATCAAGCTCACGGTGCGCGAGATTCAGTGGATAGTGAAGAACGTTGTAGCGAAGATGATGATGGTTACGGATCTGGTGCGTGTTACTGCTGGAACGGGTTCTCGTACTCACGTTGCTGCTCGTGTTGTTCCGACGTGGTGATTTGTTGCGTGTAGGTGGATCCTGGTGGCTGCGAATCTGGATCGTCTTCAAGCACGAGAGATTGAGGTTGCAGGCGTTGTTGCGCGGTTGGCTGAGATGGTTGACGTAGATCTTGCTGGTGCGGACGAACAGGTGCGCGAAAATGGTGGTGCGGCCTGCGGTGGTTCCATAAGAAGATGGTGGTGAAGCTGCAGTTGTCGTGGCTGCCGTGGCTGCCGGCATGGTGGCGGTTAGAGTTTAAAAGTTGAGGATTGCCACATGGCAGTATCTGAGTGAATGGAGTTTAAATGGTATGAGGGGTGCAACTTAGTAAAAACTGGGGGTGCAGAACAGGTTTTTGGTGGTCCACTTTAGAAGGAGTGTCTAAATAAAAACAATGGGTGCATTTAGCTCCTGACTATTCTTTCCAGAATTTGGTGATTTTGGACCTATTTTGTAACTTTGAATATTTCAAATCCACACTCTTAAGGACCCAAATTAAACTTCAGCTGCATTAACAAATGTTAGAATATCCAATAATATTTTATGCAACTAAAATCAATTTTTACGTCATTTTCACCTTATGTACACAATAAATCCAATAATCACAAATCCTAATTAAATCAATCTTAAAGCACAAAAAATTCAATTAAATCCCCAAATTTAAATATTAAATGAGGGCAAAAATTTAAACTCATCACTCTCATCATTCTAACTTTTAAATTCAATTCCTCTTACCAAACTTGTAGCGTTAGCCCCAAGAACTTATCCTTAAAAATCCCTTCGCCAGACGCGTTGATTATGAGTTTCGACTTCACTTCTTAGGCTCAAACAACCAACTTATTTTTTCCTTGCCCACCGAGATATCCTTATGCGTACTCGCATCTTCGATCAAGAGATCTTCTCAAAGGTCCTACCCAACCCTTGCAAAACAACAGATCAAGTTTGACCTTGATTCTGTAGTCAGCCACTACAGATAACACACATATATCACAAAACAACGAAAACCTAACAAGAAAGGTATATGAGACAAACTCAACCTATCACTTTTCTCTCTTTTACCAAAACCTTTAGAATTAAGAAAGGAAACTATCTCAAATATAGTCATGAGTGTGCACCCTCATCACTCTACCAAGACATTTTCTATTCTTAATACTTCTAGTTCACAAGTTCCTTTCCTGCGCACCAACGGTTCTTGGAAGAACCTCTCCCCTTGCACACCAACGTATCGGGAAAGACAAGTAATACCCCCTACCTGCTCGCCAAAACCTGGTAAGATCATTACTTTCCTTATGTCTTATAAGCAACTACCCTTGCCTGCTCACCAAAACCCAACAAGAGTACCACTCTTACCTGCTCACCAAAACCCGGTAAGAGCGCTGCTTCTACTAAGACATGTAAGCAACAACTCTTGCCTGATCATCAAAACCCAACAAGAGTATCACACTTACCTACTAACCAAAACCTGGTAAGAGTGTCGCCTAAGACTCACAAACAACAACCCTTGTCTGCTCAACAAAACCCAGCAAGAGCCCACCCTTTACCTACTCACCAAAACTCAGTAAGAGTGTTTATTCCCTAAGCCTCACAAACACAACTCTTGTCTGTTCAACAAAACTCAACAAGAGCCTCACCCTTACCTGTTCACCAAAACCCAGTAAGAGTACCACTCTTACCTGCTCACCAAAACCCGATAAGAGCGTTGTTTCCATTAAGATCCATCAGCAATAACCCTTGCCTGCTCACCAAAATCCAGCAAGAGTATCACCCTTACCTGCTCACCAAAACCCGGTAAGAACATTGCTTTTCCTGAGACTCACAACAACCACCCTTGCCTGCTCATCAAAACCCGATAAGAGCCCACCACTTACCTATTCAACAAAACCGGGTAAGAATGTTGCTTCTTCTAAGTCCCCACAAACACAACTCTTGTCTGTTCAACAAAATCCAACAAGAGTCCCACCCTTACCTGTTCACCAAAACTTGGTAAGAGCATAACTTTTGCTAAGCCTCACAAGCAACATTCCTTGCCTGCTAAACAAAACCCAGCAATGACATTGTCACTAAGTCTTAGGTCAAAGTCTTATAATAACCCAAAACTCCATTTTACCTGATTCTCCAAGTCCTAAGGGTAAAATAGCAACTCCTTATACTCGACTCTCCCTAGTCTTCTGAGTAAAAGTACAACCTGGTTTTAAAGGTATGAAAGAGTTTCAAGCATACATCACACAAACTAGAATAACATGCTTCACTACTCCAAAAACAAACAATTCAGACTTTACCTTAATGTTATCGTGGCACTTCAGACTCGCCCCCATTCAGGGCAAGATTTCGCGTAATGTCCTGGCTTGCGACAATTGTAACACTTCTTCTCTTCCGGCTCTACTCCTAAAACTTCTAGACAAACTCGCTGAAAATGGTCTCCCCTGCACTCGAAACACTTCAATGTCCCTCGTCCTTCATGTTTAGGTCTGGTGTAGGGTTTGTCTTATCGTTTCTCATTGATGCTATTATTGTTAGGATGTGCCCTCATGACCCGACTTGGGTCCCTCTCCAATTGTTCCACCATCTTTGATTGTTCCACCCATACAGGGAACTCTCGGATCCTTAGAGGTACGAGGAATCGACGTAACTCATGGTTTAGACCACCCTCAATTTTTCTAAAGCGCCATTCTTCGGTGACAACCTGCGAGTAGAACCTCGCCAAGTACTCGAACCTGTCAGTATAGGCTTGCACCGTCATAGTCCCCTACATCAAAGTAAGGAATTTCGCTTCCCTCTCATATTTGGCGTTGTTAGGAAAGTATTTCTCCAAGAATCGTGCCCTGAAGTTAGCCCAAGTCACTTGCTCTTCGCATGTCTTCATCAGCTGCTGCATCCCCACCCACTAGTACTCAACGTTTGCCACCAGAAGGAATGTTACGGAAGTCAACTTCTATGCATCAGTGCACCCAATCACTCGACATATCTTCTCACACTTCCTCAACCATGCATCCGCCTCGTCCGGAGTGGCCTTGCCAGTGAACTTAGCTGGCTTTTGCCTCATGAAATCTTCCATAGTCACGAGACGAGTAGGTGCGACTATGGCTTTGGGTTGAGCTACATTAGGCTGCATCGCGTCCACCATCCGATGAATCGCATGTGTAATCTCATAAGCCCTAGTATTATCCCTTCTTCTCCTGTTTGCCAAAGCTTGTGCATGCCACATTTCAGCTAGATGAAACCACACAACTTAAGTCATGACTATGCAAACAAAAGGTTTTAACATAAAAGAATTAACACACTAGCTCGTAAGCGGAACACGATAAGCTCACTCCCCATAGACCCTAAAAATCTTTTGAAAACCATTGCTCTGATACCAAATGTAACATCCCATCTGGATATTACGAATTTAAATAATAAAACAAAAACATAATAAAAAATACTTCATTTATTTTAAATCGTTTCCCAAAAACCGCGGGAATTTAAAACTTTATTACACTGATAAAACCAAATCCAATCCAAATATTTATTAAACATAATACATTATCAACTTAGTCTCATTATAAAGCCAAGTTCTGTAATTCAAATAATTACATGAAAATCCTTAAAACTTATAAAAATGATAAAATGCTTCCATAAAGTTTCCCAACTAGCCCACGGTTCGGCTCTACGCTCCACCAGTACCACCTGCAACATCATCTGCTCCCGTGCACCGCGTACACGATCATCGCCAAACACATGCAGATAGGATGAGCTAAAGGAATATAAACATATGCAACAATTTATATAACAAAACACACACACTAAAGGAATTCCATCCTTTGGTCTCATCACACATGGACACCACCATGTAATCCATGTTCTACATCTTTGGTTGATAATCTCAAGCTATTGTTGTTGTCTAACCTACAAGGCACCATTTGTAGAACACATGCGAGAACACTCATTATTCTGAGCCATAACTCAAAGAATGCTCGTATTACCCTTCATCTTGAGCAACAACTCCAGGAATACTCCAGCATTTGACCCTTGAGATATAGCCCAAAGTCTCGTAGACCACGCACATCCAATGCAAGATAAACACAATGTTTGCTTCATCAAAAATCGCTTGGCGCTCCATATGAGTCGCCAAGCGCAAAGGCTTCTAGACCGCCTGGCGGGGGACACGTGCCGCCAGGCGCCAAACGCCTCTAATGCTATTGTTTCTACAAGTATCGCATGGCGGGAAAACCCTTATCGCCAAGCGCTACACGCTTCAATTCTCTATTGGTTTTGTAGCTATCGCTTAGTGGTTACACACCACCGCCAGGCTATAGAGGCTCAACTACCCGCATTTATTACATAATTATTTATTTACTTGCAATGACGATCCAGTCAATGGAAATCCTTCCTTCAGCCTCTAGCCTTTGATCCTTCGGTGTGAATCGAAGAAAATGCACAATGGAAGACTTAGATCCTCTCGGTTAGAGGACGATTCCCTCTCGTTCCATTGGGGAACTCTCGCTCGAACTCTCACTGTTCCGATATAACCCGACGAGGTGAAAACCTTATCTGAAGTTAGGGTTTGAGCTAGACGAAAAATAAGGCGAAAACACCACTCTCATATATTCATCAAGCTGAGTTACAATTAGTGATTGAACCTCTACTTATAGAAGAGAGGCAGCCAAAAATGTTAACGGAAGAAGAACAACAAAGGTGGCCGTCTAACATGATCCTAATGACAGAAAGAAAACAATGTGTACAAGAGAAAGGAAAGATGGACAAGAACCCTAAGTGATAAGGGTTAGTTATTTGGACGATAGTAACTAAACCCTAGTAGAGGCCTTGGCTTGGGAGAAACAAGGTTGGCAACACGTGAGGAGGTGATGAAATAAACGTTAGCTTCCCATTTTGTGATGTTATCTTTGGATGCAATTAGGCTACTATTATAGGCCTAAAAGATGAACTTCCATGCTTCACTTTGCTGAAGACTCACCTGGCTTCTCAGTCAAAAGATGATGGTGTGGAAGTTGCATACTGGTGTTGTTTAGGATATTGGCCCAAACAGGAGGCACGGGTAGAAGGAAGAGAGGATGGGCTACTGGTGCACCATTGATCTACTCGCGTGAAGAGGTTGGAAACAGGCCCAATACGTTGCACACTCCCTTTTGGCCAAAATCGTAAGCTAGTGAAAAGTATGTTGCCATTTGGTTGACCCATTCGTGGAACAGGTTGTAGAAATGGGCTGCACAATAAAACCGAAACATTAGGTTGAAAATAAAAGATTTAAGAACATTTATTTAAAAACAAGATAAAGAGAAATGGGCTAGGTCATTAGCCCATGCTGAAAGCCCTCTTATGTGATTGTCATCAAAGTTGGATACCATCAATGGTTGAGAGGTCTCCCAAGAGCCAACAACACACGAAATCAATGGTTACAACACAAAAACACCATATTCAAAGACAACCAAACCTCTAGATACTAAATGGTGTAGGATTAAGTTGGCTCCTTTTAAGATTGTGAATATTGTGAGAGTTGCTTAAGAAAGTCTAGTGAAGATTTCCATTAGATATTAAGATAGCAAGTTATCTAAATGTGAAGGTGCACTTCAAAAGACTCTAGAGAAGAAAAGAAATGGATTGATTCATAAAGCAAAACATAAAACGAAATTGAACATAACTGTCAATTGAAAGAAGAAAAAACAAAGCATGAAAATGAAAAGGCAAGGAATGAAAAATGTGAGAAAGCACGCCACTACAAGACTAGGCCAAAAGCCATGGAACCTTGAAGATGAGTGGTAGTGTGTCGCCACTTGAGTCTAGCTCAAGATAAGGCTTAAAAGTTTCACTCCTAAAGGAGGATACTCTCCCAAAGTTGAACACAAAGGTGTATATAAATTCCAAAATGATCAACCTTTTACAAGGAGTAGAGTACCCCTTATATAGAAGTGTTTATGGGTCTCTAAGAAAAAACCATAAATTCTACAGGATTACAAAGCAAATATTAAACCCTACAATCTAGAAGGTAGGTCAAATGGTGCACACTAAGGCTTCCTAGAGGTGTTTCTCGGCCAAGGCAAAGTAGGCAAGGGTTCTAGATGTTTCTAGACATTTCCAAGTGGATCCTTGACCATGTCATGTGATCCTTCACTCTAGATGTTTCTAGAATGCCTTGCTCCTTCTCTCCCTTCCACATGTGCTCTCTAAATGTGCCACATATGCCCTTCAAATGTGCAACCGTCTTCAGGACTTTAAGTGACCTACAAAACAAGTAAATTTGGATTAGCATGTTGGCTTAAGTTAAGTTAATCTTAAGTCAACAAGTCAACCCTAGGTCAAGGTCAACAAGTCAACTCAGAGTAGTCAACTAAGCCAACTTCATGGAAATCAAACTAAGGAAATACTAATTAAAGATAGAGATGGAAAAGCCTCCCTATTTGTCATGCTTCAAGGTGGATCCTCATCAAGCAAGCGATTATTATAAACATCGTTATTAACATCAAAGCGAATGTCCTCTACCGATACCCCACTATACAAGAATGTCGCTTGTCGCAACCCCTTCTGGAAACAATTAATATGTTATGATACATCAAACTTCTTTATATCTTTAAGTTTAACCTTTATCTCGTGATACTTCTCCTTCCACATCAGCTTCGAGATCTTTCACCTTCTCATTCGCCTTCTTCTCAAAATCCAAACATCTTACCTTTCAAGTAGCCAATTGTTTCTTGTCAGCCTTCAAAGCTTCCACTTTTCTAGCTCAAGTTGTCTTGCCTTCGTTGTACTTGGCCTACAACAGCAACAAGTCCTCTACAATTTTGGCTTTGTCTCCATCCTTCAGCTCTTTCTACAATAAATTGCCTACTCCCTGGTTAAAAACTAAAGTCTTGTTGCCAAATTCCACCAATGCGCAGATAACAACATTTGGCTCCAAATCGTCCAACGACTTCATCACCTCCTCATCCAAGTTCACATCTATGTCTCTGTGAACACTGGTCTCAGGTTTCTCTAGTAACCCAAACTTTATACGCTAGCTTCCGGTAGATGAACCAGGGCCTAGGAGTTCGGCCTTGAATTTCTTCCTCTCCTTACCCACCCCTTTGTAGGTAGGCGACACGACCTTTCTTTTTCCACTATTTGGAGCACGGAGATCCACCAAAGGTTCCTTCAGATTAGGCACTTTAGGCTCACCAAACTTCTTGACCTCTTCCGCTAGTTCATTCCTTAGACTTTGAAACAAGTTCACGGTCTTCTTACCATGTTGCGCCATATATCTTACATCTAAACAACAAAATAATTACAACATACGCTATCGTCATAAAAGTATGCATGACTAGTAGATTGTAAAACGACTTTGAAGAAACCTTCTTTGAAGTGTTTAAAAGATTGAGAGTGAGCATCTAAAATGCTTATACCTGGCCAACTAACCAACGATAATCAAGTAATAGGTTCTTTGGGACGAGTATCAAAGAAATACAAAAAAACACTTAGGCAATGGTCACAAATATAGTGATCGACATAACACCTTAAAGGCCTGTAAATACCCCCAGCTATTAGGATGTAGTTGGGTCGGCGCCACATTTAACAAATGAAGTACCCCCAATAGTAAAATCGTCAAACGAAAGTTAGATATGCAATTGCACAAAGTGGCACATGTAGATATAGAAGAAATCCCCACCATATTGTTCCCAGCCATGACAAGTGATCTATATAACTCACCCTCTCCAATGACACCATATCAATTAATGCACCCTTCTCGAACACACAGACACTTTGAAACCAAGAATTCAGAAGTCTAGACCACCTATATAACAAAAATTGCCCCCTAACCGCCATTGATACCCACCCGTATCCACTCTTACACAACAACATTCTCAGCTAATTTAAAATCTGCTAAATTTAATTAATTAAATAAATAATTAATTAATAAATGTGGGCAGGGGGAGCCTTTAAGACATTAATTATTGATTGATGTGACGTGGAAGAGTACTAACTCAAATGGTTAAGAGTACTTAATTGTGTGAGAGGACTTGGGTTCGAGTCCTATGTATGCCTTTTGTGTGTTATTTAATTATTATTGTTTTAATAATATGCTTAATCATGTTGAGTGATAATATAATCATAGAATTATATAAATTATCATGAAACATGAATTGGTTGAATGGTTGCCATTGATTTGATAATTGGCTAGGTATGGGTTTGAACCTTAGTGAACCCAAACTAAACTTTATTTTTGCCAAAATTTACTTTGGCATGAAGGTGAAAGGGCATAGAAACCCTAGCTGGCCAAGGAGCAGCCAAGAAGTGGCTAGAAAACTGTCAATAATGAACCATTCAATGGCAATTATCAGCCCATTAAATCAATTTTCGTTTTTTAGTGATTACCTAGCATTAAGGCACCATTAAAAGGCCAATTTTAGGTTAGAAGAAAGGTTTTGCAAGGCTATCATTGTGCTTAGAGAACTGAATACGAAAATTTGAGAGTTTTGTGAGGATTGGGTGAGGAGAGGAGCTGCATTGAGAGAGTCAAAGGAAGATCATTGATGATCAAGGGGGGACTCACAACAATTCCAAAATAAGCTAAGGAAACTAGGTTAGGGGAGCTTTACGCGTTAATTTTATGTTTAATTCTAATTGGCATGCTAAATAGAGTAACCTTACGCGTTAACTTTATTTTAAATTTGATTGGCATGTTAAATAGAGTAATTTCATGCATTGATTATTTTAAGTCTGATTGACATGCTAAGTATGGTATGATTATGTATGAATTGTTATATTCCATTTAAAGTTTGTGGTTATGGGAAATTTTCAGAAACTGTCTGGCCAGCGATGAACTACCGTCAGATGATACCTTCCTTTTCTAGGCCATTTAGGGTTCCTACAGAGGAACCACCTACCAAAAATAGTGTAAAATAGCCTGTTTGACCAACGTTGACCCGCTTTGGCCAGAGTTGACTGGTTGACCAGTGTTGACTCTTTGACTGTCTAGTGAGAGGCTGCCACGTGTCAGAGCAGTCTCTCACTCAAGTCAGAATTCTCTTTCTGTAATTAGGGTTTGGCTGTCGTGAGGGTTATCGCAAGGTGTGTTTCGCAGATCCGACGATGGCCATTATTTCTCCGATGGAGGACGTGTTCGGCGGCGCGCTTGCTGCTGTTATGGTGCTAATCGCGCAAGGCATGCATTGCAGCGGAAAATGTGGTACTCATGACTGCAGACCCAAGGTCCGTGAATGTTGGACGCCACGTTGCATCACAGGTCACGGTTTCCTCACGGTGAAGGAGAAAAATGGTGGTTGTTGGCGACGTGAATGAAGGTGCACGTACGAAGAGGAAGATCTTGCTATCTCCGATGGTGCTGCAGTGTGGTTCTGGCGTGAGCGCGAACAGTGGTGGCAGCATGATGATGGAGGAAGACAGAGGTGCGATATAGGCGTGATGAAGAAGACGCAGCAGCAGGTGTTGGTGGCAACAAGAGGCATTAGAGAAGATGGTGGTTGTTGTTCCAACGAGTGCAGTCACGTTGAATGCAGGCACGAGCACGAGTGGTACTGTCATGGTGGTGGCCGCTTTTCCGACGAGGGTGCAACGTGGTGGCTGTAGTCCGGCACGAGCACAACGGGTGGCAGCATTCTGGCGTGAGAAGTTGCAGTCAAACTTGGTGGCTGTCGTGGAGGATGATAACTACGACATGGTGATGGTGAGGGAGAAGGAGATTAGGGTTAGGGTTTCTGATTGTGTGAAGAAGAGAAGGTGATGAGGTGTCATGTTTTGAGTGGTTAGTTTAGGGAGTGGAGGATTAAGGACGTGGCATGTTTTAATTGGTGAATTTAGTATGTGGAGGATTGCCACGTGGCGTAATCTGGTGGACTTGAGTTTAAATTGCAAATTAGTAAAAAGAAGGGGTACAGAACATAGTTAGAAAGTCCAATTGTAGAAGGGGGTGTAAACATGAAAACTGGAGGTGCAGTTAGCTCTAGAAATATCCCTTTTCAGAAATAGAAAGTCCACTTTCAGAAGGAGGTGTAAACATGAAAACTAGAGGTGCAGTTAGCTCCAGAAATATCCCTTTTCAGAAATAGATAGTCCAATTGCAGAAAGGAGGTGTAAACATGAAAATTGGGGGTGCATTTAATATCCCTTTCCAAAATTATGATTTTGGGACTTATTTTATGAATTAAAAGATTCACTATTTACACTCTTGAGTTGTCTTGGGATGGCGGATGAACACGAGGAACCCTTGAGTTGAGCTCGGGTTGGCGAGTGTTACTGGTGTGAGTGTGCGGGTTGTGGCCAGTACGGATGGGTCCAAAAAGATTGCCCTCCTCAGTAATTAGCTGACGAATTTGGTAGTCTTGGGACGTTATGAACTATGTTCGTATATGGGAACTCCACTTGCGTTACAGTGTATGATTTGTAGCATGGTTTCCCGCACGTGCTTTATCGGTTGCGGCCGATAGGTATAGCAGCAAGACATTTTGAGGTAATCGCTAGAAGACGTAGAACGCGATTAACATGGTTGTGGCCATGTGGTATGGGATCAAAGGAAGGAATTCCTTTGGTGTGATTGTGTGATATATATATATATATATATATATATATATATATATATATATAT
>Ga0209589_1004667_pt1 | contig 23542 bp, 25 predicted proteins | sample CowpeawhiteBW_FD_187525 | JGI IMG/M metagenome (GOLD analysis project Ga0209589, IMG submission 187525) | Root nodule microbial communities of legume samples collected from California USA - Cow pea white BW (SPAdes) (version 2) | ecosystem: Host-associated > Plants > Roots > Nodule | place: USA...
TATATATATATATATATATATATATATATATATATATATATATATATATATATATATATATATATATATATATATATATATATATATCGTTTAATTATGTTTTGAGTCTTAGACAAATTTGGAAACTTTCAATTGAGTCTCTATTAAATGTTTGTGTTCTATTGAATCCTCCAAATATTAAAATTTTTCAATTGAGTTCCTATCATAAGATTAGAGTATTAACCATTTGATGTAGGGATGACAACTAGGCAGCGCAGGGACAATTTTCTCTATCCCGTACCCATCGCTAAAGAAAAAATTCATTCTCATCCCCATACCCAAACCCAACATCGTGTATCAAGTTTTTATCCCATCTCCATCTCCATTACGTAACGGATATATAATTATCTCATTATTTCAATATCAGTTAGTTATTTTTTATAGCATAATAAAAAATTACGGTAGAAGAAAAATAATATTATTAAATATTCAATATTAAAAGGAGTGTTGTTTCTTCAATATCAAATATTTAGAAATAAATTATATTATAATTATATACATTCCAAATTAGAATACCAAATAAAATTTTATGAGAACCAAAACATTTATTAAATTTGCAAACATTTTTGAAACCTAGTTGATAAAATTTATTATTTTTTTTTTGAAAAAAATGTAAAGAAAAAAAATATTTAAATTAAAAATTATTTTAAATGTCTATTTACTTCAATTTTTTAAATTCTAAAGAAATCTCTTTTTTTATATACTAATAAAAGTTATATTACATCACTTCACCAAAATCATACAAAGAGAATAAAGATTAAACTAATAATAATAAAATTTTAACATAGATCTTTCATCTTTTAAACTTCAATATATATTGGATGGTGATAAAAAATATTTATGACAATCACATTAAGTTATGATATTATAGTAAATAAAATTTATTTATAAAATTATAGTGATAAAATTACAGATATGATAATGAGTTAGAAAATAAAAATAATTAAATAAAAAATATCAAAATAATATTCTACATTATAAAAATAAACAACAAATAAAAAGATTAAAATAATTATCAAATGTGTATCTTAGAAAACATTTAATAAACCATTGAATGAAATCACACAAAGAAAAACAAATATATAATTAAGGGTACGATAACAAAAAGAATACCTTAAAGATCTAATAAAAGTTTTCAAATATTGACTGATACATAGCGAAAATGGTTTTAGCAAAATAAAAGAGTTATTCAAATGAAACAAAAATTAATAATAATAGAATAAAAAAGATACTTTTTTATATTACCTAATAAATGAAAGGTTTATACTATGGAACACTTAAATTGATATTGTTAAAAATTCTCATGTGAAAAGAAAATATACAATAAATAAAAATATTAAAAAAGAGTAAAAATATTCAAATGTGAAACATAAAAAATACTTAATTAACATATATCATTTGAATATTATTGTATAAAAGTGTCAGGTGGGTCACCAATTTATTGGGTCACACAGATTTAATTAAGAAAAATAAAAGGAGGTATTTTTTTTAAGGGCTCCCGACCCATCATGCAATTTAAATATGCAACCTTTGCATCAAGTTTGTTATGATATGAGAGAAAAATAGAGTGAGACAGAGAGAAAGAAGTTATGAGTGCCTCTGGTGAGAAGCCATCCGAGAGAGTGAAGAAGAAAAGAGCAACTAGTTTATCCTGTGCAAGTCTGTGCAGAGAAGCTACCTTGTAGAAAAAGTTTTATAAATCTACTCTCTTATATATTGGGGTTAACTCTATTGTTTATTTAAAGTACCCATTGGGGTTTGTTATCCACCTTTTTGGTAAAAAGAATATAGCTTTGTTGATCATTGGAATCTCCAAGAGAACGTGTGGTGTACCCATTAATTTTTATTAGTGGAAGTTTTTACTGGACAAGGTCCCGTGGGTTTTTCCTCCTATTGAGGTTTTCCCATGTTAAAATTTTTGGTGTTTGTTGGTTCCTTCCTTCTCTATTTTATGCATTTTATTATTTTGCATATTATTTATTTAGGGAAGATTTGATCTGGGTTTCGCTTTCGCGCTTGGTTATTTGTTATTTGTTTGAGATCTTCCTAACAACTGGTATCAGAGGTCTGGTTAGGGACTTTGATTTGTGCTTTGAAAATGGGAGATAATGATGGTGCAAGAACCATGATTAAATTGGATTCTACAAATTATTCAATATGGAAATCTTGCATGGAAGATTTGTTATTTTGTATAGACCTATATGATCCTATTGAGGAAAATGGTGTTAAAACAACATGTAAATATGATGGAGAGTGGAAGAAGATAAATGGGAAGACTATTGGTGTGATCAGACAATGGATAGATCAAACTATTTATCATCATGTGTTAGGTGAGACTCTTGCTTACAATTTATGGAAGAGATTAAGTGAGTTGTTTGAGTATAAAAATTCCTTGAACAAGACATTCATTATTAGGAAGATAGTAAACTTGAAATACAAGGATGGTTCCTCAATGGCAGAGCACTTGAGCAGTTTTTAGAATATGGTAAATCAGTTGACCATAATGGAGATTGTATTAGATGATGAGTTATTAGCATTGTTGTTGCTTAGCTCATTACCAAATAGTTGGGAGACTTCTGTGGTATCTCTGAGTAACTATACTCCTAATGGAAAATTGACTTTTGACATGGTTAAAGATAGCCTCTTAAATGAAGAAATTAGAAGGAAAGGTAGCAATAAGGTTATCTCCTCTTCTCAAAATGAAGCTTTATTTATGAAGTCAATAGGAAGAAATATCTACAAGAATTCTCAGAAATTTAATAACTGCTCTCAAAGATTTAATGATTGTAGTAAATCAAGAGGGAAGTCAAGGCCAAAGACAAATATCACATGTTTCCATTGCAATAAACTAGGACATGTGATTAAAGATTGCTGGTTCCTCAAGCGAGAGAAGTCAATGGATAGAAGAAATAATTACAATAAAAGAGAAGATAAAGATGAAACCACTACTGCATTTGTGTCTGATGGTGAAGTTGTCATTGTTTATGAAGATGACTCTATTAATCTCAGCAACCAGGAGTATGAATGGGTTGTTGCTTATGCTGCCTCATTTCATGTTATACCACATCATGATTACTTCACATCCTATACTGTTGTGACTTTAGGCATGTGAAAATGGGAAACCAAGGGGTAAGCAAGATTGTTGGCATTATAGATATTTGGTTGGAGACTAATATTGGTTGCAAGTTGCATTTGAAGAACGTCAGACACATCCTGGATATTCGCCTAAGCTTAATCTTTGTCAAAGTACTTGATGATGATGGTTACCATAATTTCTTTGGTGATTGAAAATGGAAGTGCACTAAAGGGAACATGGTGGTAGCAAAAGGAGAGAAGCAAAATACTCTTTATTAGACAACAACAAAGTTCTCTACACCTCAAGTGAATGCAGTTGAGGATTGTTCTATAGAGCTATGGCATGAACGGCTTGGTCACTTGAGTGAGAAGGGCCTTCCTACACTTTCAAGACATGGGTTGCTTTTTATTAAAGGTACATCTCTTGAAACTTGTTCTGATTGTCTTTTTGCTAAGAAACATAGAGTTTCTTTTCGTATTTATCCTCCACATAAAAGACCACATGTTCTAGATTTAATTCACACTGATGTTTGCACTATAAGTGATAAATCCATTAGTGGTTGCTCTTATTTTGTCACTTTTATTGATGACCATTCTAGAAAGGTTTGGGCTTTTGTTTTCAAATCTAAAGACCAGGTACTTGATGTATTCAAGCATTTACATGCAAGTGTTGAAAGAGAAACAGACAAACTATTGAAGTGTGTTAGAGCAGATAATGATGGTGAGTACAAGGGTCCTTTTGAAAATTATTGCAAGGAGCATGGCATCAAGCTTAATAAGACAATTCCAAAGACACCTCAGCATAATGGAGTTGCGGAGAGGATGAACCGTACAATTAATGATAGAATCAGATGCATGCTCTCACATGCAAAATTTCCTAAAGCATTATGGGGTGATGCATTGAGAACTACAATGGACTTGATTAACTTTTCTCCATCCATTCCTCTTAATGATGATGTTCCTGAGAGGGTGTGGAAGGGGAAAAATGTTTCATATAATCATTTGAAAATGTTTGATTGCAAAAAATTTGTTCACATCCCTAGAGATGAAAGGTCTAAGCTTGATGGATGTCTTCCTTGGTTATGGTCATGATGACTTTGGTTACAGATTTTGGGATCCAGTTGACAAGAAGATTGTTAGAAGCTGAGATGTTGTTTTTCTTGAGGACCAAACCATTGAAGATATTGACAAGAAAGAAAAGCCAAAACAGGTTACTCATGGCTTCATTGATGTTGAGCCTGAACATCCTGCCACAATTGTTGGTCATGGGTGATGGCTTCTTCTTGTCTCCATTGAAGCTTGCATGAAGAATGGAGGCTCCATGGATGGTGTTGGATGCGGAAGCATGAAGGAAAGAAAATTAAGGTGTTTGGTTTATTGTAGGTGAAAGGATTCTTAAGAGAGGTAAGGCCAACTCCTAAGGAAGAAGACTAAAGTAAACTAGAGAAGAATTTACTCTAAGGTGAGCTCAAAAGAGATTTATGCATAAATTTGGGCAGCACTTCATGACTCAATTTCAAGCTGAAAAATACATGTCCTAAGCCTTCTATTTATAGGCTAAAATGATACCGAGTCTCCAAAAAGTGGAGGGAAAAATGAGCCTAGAAAGTTAAATTTTGGAGCCAAAAAGGAGCATGGTTTGACTTGCCACCTAAGCAAGTCATACTTGTCTTGCCAGGGGAAGCTAACTCTCATCCTTGGAGAGCAAGTTTGAGAAGCTTCTAGGCTTCTCTAGAGTAGATGCACTACTCTTGGCCCATTTAGCCCAATTTCCCTTTTTGGTCCAAAATTACTTCTAAAGTCCAATTTCCTCTAAGGCCCAATACATGGCCCAAAGAAAACCTTATTCTACTAGATCCAAAATACAAAGCCCAAAAGTTAAATTCTAATATAATATTTAAACAATGTTGGCCCAAAAGATAAGAGTTTGGGCCCTCTCAGTAGTTGAGGACTACCCTTCTTGTCTGCATTTGGCCAAGGTTAGGGTGTTTGTCATCATCCCCTCTTTCTTACGAAGGATCTGTCCTTAAATCTACATGTTTCTTCATGACAACAACCTTTGGTCTTCTTGTGTCTTCCTCCTCCAGGATCAAAGACCATCCTACAACAAACACCAAACAATAAAATCAATGTTATACTGATAAACATCCAAAGAATATGACTCCCAATAATCATACACCTTGTATCAAATGAATGATAAAGGTATTTGGTTTTATGAGCTTTTTGATTTTGCTTCTTATTTTCCTTATGTTGAATCGATATAATTTTGAAAATATTTCCTTTTTCAACACAAGGTTTATTTTGGTCTTGCTTTTCTCCTCTATAGGAAAAAGTAAGCTTGACCTTATTTTCACACAAGTCTTTGCCCCTTAGAATGATGACTTTTTTGCTAGGGCACGCAAAAGTCTTGTGCTTTCTACTTAAACAATTGGAACTTGTTTCACTAATATGCACGTAGGTAGAATTTTCGTTTTCTTTATTTATTTTATTTTTCATTTGCATTTGATCTTCTACCACTTGAGATGGTGATAGAGGATACAAGACAAATTTTCTATCCTTGTGAGTGAAGGTGATTTCATTGGTAAGACCATTATGCATGGTTTTCTTGTCAAATTGTCAAGGTCTTCCTAATAAAACATGGCAAGCTTCCATAGGTACTACATCACATAACAAACTATCTTCATATTTCCCTATGGATAGCTTGACCTTCACTTGATGTTGGACTGCCAAATCCCCACTTTCATTAAGCCATTGCAGTTTGTAAGGTTTTAGATGGGGAATGATAGTCAAAGCCAACTTATCAACCAATCTTGTACTACAACAATTGAAGCATGAACCACTATCAACAATGAGAGAACAAGTGTTTTCTAAAATTTTACATCTTGTATGAAAGATGTTCTCTCTTTGTGTTGGCTCTTTTGGAATGGGTTGGTTGCTAAGAAGCCTTCTAATCATTAGAAGGTTTCCTTCACAAGGATAGGCAATTTCCTTAGACTCATCATTAGACCCCTCACTAGAAGTCTCACTCTCACTTTCTTGCTCATCTTGACTACTATAGTGGTCAACACCCCTTAAGATCATGGTCTTTTTGGTGGGGCATTGAGATACAACATGACCTCTACCAAGACATTTGAAATGATTTCACTAGTGCGAGTGTGTGTATATGTGGCCTTCCCTTGGTTTCTCCTTTTCCTTGAAACTTTTAGAGGGTTCCTCTTTGACTTGCTTACCCTCTCTCTTGAATTCTTTCTTGGTATAAGAGTTAGAGTAGTCATTTCGAAAATATTTCCTTAGAATTTGTTGCTCTACCTTTATGAAAAGTTGAACCAAGTCATTTAAGTCTTGGTAGGGCAACAATTCTACTATATCTCTTATCTCAAGAATTAAGCCACTAATCCCAGCCCTTATCATATATAACTTCATCTTTTGTCTATATTCTTCCACTTTCATTTTCTTTTGATGGAGTCTTTGGAGCTTATCCATTAGCTCTCTATGATAGTAGGAGGGAATATGTCTTCTCTTAAGGGCTCCTTTGAGGTCATTCCAATATTTGACCTCGGGACTTTGATTGATTCTCCTATCTCTTTTGAGGGCAGTCCGCCAATACATAGCATTGCCTTGGAAGCTAAGGGTAGCTAAGGGTACTTTCCTCTCCTCACTTATTTGATGGCAAGCAAAGAGTTGCTCAACATTCATTTCTCAATCAAGATAAGTTTCAACATCATCTTTCCCATAAAAGTGAAAGAGGTCTATTCTAATGACTCTTGGTTCCCTAGGCTCTCTTCTTTCTCTTCTTAGAGGAGGAGGAGGTTGATAGAAGTTGTCAACTAATCTACTATCTTCTTGTTCATAGTGTGTGACCAGTGTTGGAGTGTGGGAGTACAAGTGTTGACTCCTATTACTCATCCTCTCATGCAACCTTTCCATATTTCTTGTTCCCCTCCTCTCTTCATCTAAAAGTTGATGAAACCTGTCTCTTTCTTATTTTTCCCTTTCCCTTGCAAATTTTTCATCTTCCTTCCAACGTAGTAGTGCTCTCAAATCAAAGGCAATTTGTTTCAAACTTATTTCTTCTTCATTTGAAGCACCCATAATTGAGAAGGAGGTTGAGACATTTTTTTTTGAGATTTTAGAAGACATTGGTCTTTTAAAGAAAATTTCAAAGAAGAAATAGATAGTGTTAGTTTTGAAATGGTGAGTTTAGCCAAAAAGAGGGGGGGGGGGGGGGTTGAATTGGCTTTATAAAAATTTTTCGAAAGCTTAAACCTCTTTTCAATTGAATCTAATAGACTGAAAAGTTTGTATGTAAATGCATCAGACCAGTACACTTTCAGTCGATTAAAATATAAAACAACAGACTAAATTATTCTTGATGCTATGAAACAGTCGGTTAAAAAGACAAATCAGTCGGCTAAAATACTGGAGAATTATGCAGAATGCAGAATCCGTGAATTCAACTCAAACAACAATCTTTTACAAACAAGACTTGTTCCAATTAGTATTTATAACAAGTATAAAACCTCATATTACACAAGAACGCATTAAATCACACCAAAGATCAAATTGCATGGTTTTCTTGAGTTTTTAAAGAATTTCAAAGAGAGTGAGATGATGGAAAGAGAAATGCACAATTGTTTTTATACTGGTTCACTCAATCACAGAGCTACATCCAGTTTACCAGGACAACCTGAGCGGGTTTCCACTATATTCAAAAGTTTTACAAATCAAACACCAAGATTACACTTTTGAACAACAAAACTCACAAGATTTTTGACTCACACAAAAATCTAGACACACAACCTACAAGAATCACACTTACAGACCTGAAATCACAATAGGCAAACCATCCAGAGGCACAAGAACATCCAAACCTGATGGTGGCTGTCCCTAGCTAACCATACATGTGTTCTTCAAGCTACTCACAAGCCAAAATGCCTCCAAGATCAACCAAGATCTTCAAAACACGAGTTCCAACTGTGTATTGCAGAGAGAGAACGCTTCCCAGAGATGAATGACAAAATTTCGTGCTTAAAAACTCAAATTCGCACCTCTGCTCGCGAAAACACAACTTATATAGTCTGGTTTAAGTGATAACAGTCGATTGAATTTTCCGTACAGTCAGCTGATTTCACCTGACTTAAGTGAAATTTGTCGATTGAAAAATAATTCAACTAACTGAATGCATTCATACCAGAAACTATATACAACAAGTCTTTCATTCCGTTAAAACCCTTTTTAACAGATTAAAAGAGATACACTAAGGCACACAAGAAATCTAACCTATATCATATAGCCTATCAACAATGTATAACACTAAGACATTACATTTAACTTGTTATTTTCAGATTTAACACACTAAAAACATAATCTTCAAATGGATCTTTATCAATCTTCATCAAACACTTAAGATCTTCATGCACATGGCTTTATCAATTCTTTGCTTCAAGCTTGCTTATGCCAACTATCTCCCCCTGAATTGATGAAGCCAACATCCTCGAGTTGAATTGATGAGCTAAGATCCATAGAGAAACCTGAAAAAGCTTTTGCATACAAGATACCAATATTCCAAATATGCATATGCTCCCCCTATCATTAATAACATGAATTAACTTCAGATTTTAGATTAAGTTTGCAGTATTATGTGATTCTAGCAGATTTATTTTAAATTTTCCAAATCTAACACACTTTTGCTCATTTTAACTTATTTTTCTCCCCTTTGGATTCATCAAATGAAAGTAAATGCATAAATCAATTTGGAAAGATGAAAATTTTCATTAAAGCATTAACATGGGGGTGTACCAGGGCTGCTGATACAAATACAAATGCAGCAGAATAGAAACAGAAATGACAGATACATCATGAAGCTAAGAACTGATATAATCAGTCGATTGAAATGAGAAAATAGCCAATTAAAATATTGGAACAAATAGCAGACACACAAAATGCAGCACAAAAATGCAATGCATGACCTATGAGCCATCCCTTTCACTCAATCCTAGGGTTGTCTTTGTTGTAGACATTGGAGAGGAGGTCATGAACATTATGCAGCTGGTCTTCCAAGTCTTGGAACCTTGTTGTGCAGTATGCATGATGTGCATTTTGTGCCATGTTGAGGTCTTGAAGTGGATTGAGAACGATTCTCTCAAATTGGGAGTATGCAGGTCCAGTATTCTTAGGAGGGTTGTATAGCTCAATTGCCATTGGCTGAGGTTCATCTTCATCTTGGTTTCCTCCACTAGTTTCCGCTTCATGGTCATTTGCTCCAACTTCATTGTTAACACTTTGATCTCCTTTAACCAGCCAAGTGTTGCCTATCTTGGTGAATCCCATCTTGTGCATATTCAGTGTAGAAACATGATTTAGAAGTCTAGTTGACTCCTCAAGCTCTCCTTCCACATCCACACCAAAATGCTCAATGAACTTGGAGATGGGCACTACATATGGAAGCTTGAAATCTGTGAGTCTCTTTGCCTTCATCATGTGGTCACGAATTGTGTATGTCCAGTCCACCATCACACCATTTTGAATGCAATACATCACCACAAGACCACCATGGCTAGCAACCTTTCCTCCACACGAAGCCTTCCTACGTGGAAATTTCTAGCTTGCTCACCTTGATTTCTCACACATTATTTGAAGTATTGCAGTTTGTTGAAATCATCCACTACACTAGTTTCTCCTTTGCGAACTTGCACACCTCTTTGCCTTAGGCCAGCCACATCCTTCCATGTTTGCCTAGTGATTTCCATCTCCACACCTTTGACACTTTTTTTGAGAATGCCATTGCTGAACTTAAGGTTAGCATAGAACACCTTCACCAAATCCGGATATACCTTACTCGAAAGCTCAAGGAAAGTCTTCAATTTTTGAGCTTTGAGATGTTGTTCAAGGTTGCCAAAGTTTTCTACCCTTAGCCATGACATACGAATCACCTTAGGAAGGATGATTTGCTTCCTATTGATCTCAATCAAGAATGTTTGAATTTTGTCCTCATGGCCTTCAAAACATACCTCAAGCCTTCCTTGATTCATGGTATTTGGAGAGGATGGAGTAGGTGGGGTGGAACTTTCATCATCTGAGGTGGTTGTTCGTGATCTTCTAGGCATGGTGAAATGTAGGTTTGGCTCTTACTAGCAAATGAGAATGCCAATGCATGATGCTTATGCAAGTATTTATAGAATCAGCATGTTGATTTTCAAAATCAGTCAATTAAATTGTGCATATTTTTTGGTTTCAATGCAGTACAGGAAATCACAACAATTAAATGTGAGGGAATCTGTATCAGAGATGTAGTGATGTGTTTCCCATGTGTTTTATGAACAATCCACTAAAAAATAGTTCACATCTAATGCATGTTCATTGGAAATCATGTAATTAAAGCACTTTATGGTCAATGTAATCTGAAAAGTTGATTTTAGCTAATTTAATAACTGCTACAACTGCTGCTATAGTCCAAAAACAGTCATGTGATGCATACTTTGACTGGGTCAATCAATTAAAATCAATTCAGGCAATTCCACATCAGCATATGTGATTTTAACACATAAAAATATAGAGTTAGTCGACTAAAACTGTACCAAAAAACTGATTTTTGGTGTAGTGACAGTTTTAAGTGAAATCTATGTGTTAAATTTGCAGTTTTAGCTGACTAAAAATTTCAGATTTCACGAAATTCACACCAGACCAATTTAAATCAAACATATGTGCTATTTTGTGAGCTTTAACAGATTGAAATAGTTCCAAAACACAAATTATGTAGATTTTGACATTTTAAATGAAATCTGTGTTGAAATTGCAAATTTAGCTTACTGGAATTGTGGTAGTTTTCAAATTATGCAGATTTTTGTCATTTTAAGTGCAACACACACATGATATAATAAGATTACCAAGTCCAACAGATATAAACATATATTCTTCATGTCAAGAATACCTAATTCAGTTCTAAGCTTATTAAATCTATCATGTGCAAGTGGTTTAGTGAATATATCCGCCAATTGATTTTCAATTTTCACAAACATGATTTCAGTATCACCTTTTTTAATATGATCTCTTATGAAATGATGCCTGATTTCAATGTGTTTAGTTTTAGAATGCTGAATTGGATTCTTAGTTAGGTTTATTGCACTTGTATTATCACAATAAAAAGGTACCTTCTCTAGCTTTACATCATAATCCATAAGTTGATGCTTCAACCATATGCTTTGAGCACATGCATGTCTATCTGCTATGTACTCAGCCTCAGCTGTAGAGAGTGCCACACAAGCTTACTTCTTGCTATTCCATGAGATTAGGCTTGATCCAAGTAGATGGCATGTACCACTTGTGCTTTTTCTATCCAATTTGCACCCTGCATAGTCAGAATATGAAAAACCACTAAGAACAATGTTAAATTCATTAGGATACCATAATCCAACATTAGTTGTCCCTTTCAGATACTTGAGAATCTATTTTGCATCTTTGGAGTGCGATTCCTATGGATTGGATTGAAACCTTGCACACAAGCAAACACCAAACTGTATATCCAATCTACTAGCAGTTAGATATAGCAAGGAACCAATTGACCCATTATATTTGGTTGAATCAACTTGGTTTCTAGCTTCATCTGCATCCATAAGGCAGTTTGTAGCAATTAGAGTGACAACCTCTTTGCAATCCTCCATTTTGAACTTTTTCATTAGATCAAAACAGTATTTTGACTGGCTTAAAAATGTCCATGCTTGAGTTGCTTCACTTGCAGCCCTAGGAAGTAGGTTAGCTCACCCATCATAGACATCTCAAATTCTCCCTGCATAGCTGAAACAAACTCTTCACACATGGAGTTATTATTTGATCCAAAGATTATATCATCTACATATACTTGAACAAGTATTACATCACTTGCATGCTTTCTAATGAAAAATGTTTTATCAACAACACCTCTAACATATCCTTTAGATAAAAGAAAGTTGCTTAACCTCTCATACTACTGTCGTGGTGCTTGTTTCAAACCATATAAAGCCTTTTTCAATTTGAAAACATGATTAGGATAGAGGTGATCTTCAAAGCCAGGAGGTTGTTATACATACACTTTTTCATTCAAGAAACCATTCAAGAATGCACTTTTCACATCCATTTGAGAAAGTTTGAAATTACACATGCATGCATATACTAACAATAACCTCACAGATTCTAGCCTAGCCACAAGTGCATATGTTTTATCAAAATCAATGTCTTCCTCTTGATTATAACCTTTAGCAACTAGCCTAGCCTTATTCCTAACTATATTACCATTTTCATCCATTTTATTCCTAAACACCCATTTTGTACCAATCACATTCATTGCATCAGTTTTAGGAACAAGAGACCACACATCATTCCTAGTGAATTGATTAAGTTCATCTTGCATAGCAACAACCCAATTACTATCACACAATGCATCATTCACATTCTTAAGTTCAATTTGAGAAATAAATGCAACATGTTGAAAGAATGCAAGCTTGCGTCTAGTGGATACTCCCTATTCTATGTCACCAATTATGTTGCCCTTTGATAATCCCCTGGGCTCAATCCACTCCTTGGGTAAGTTCTTCTCTGCAGCTTTTTCAGTTGACGAAATTTCTTTTTCAGCTGACTAATTTCCTGTAGCAGATTCCAATTTTGCAATAGATTTCTTTTCCAGTGTTGTTTATTCTTCATCTACAATCTTAGGCACATGATCTTGCAATTTTGGATTAGTTTCATCAAATACAACATGCATAGACTCTTCAACAGTCATCAATATCTTATTATAGACTCTATATGCATGACTTTGTGTAGCATAGCCTAGAAAAACACCTTCATCCGCTTTTGCATCAAATTTGTCAAGACTTTCTTTGCCATTGTTTAAAATGAAACACTTACATCCAAATACTTTTAGATGACTTAAAACAGGCCTCCTCCTTTTGAAAAGTTCATAGGGTGTTTTCTTCAAAATTGGCCTAATCAACACTCTATTTAAAACATAGCAAGCAGTGTTGACTGCATCAGCCCAAAAGTACTTAGGTAGTGAATTCTCATTTAACATAGTTCTAGCTAGTTCCTCAAGTGATCAGTTTTTCCTTTCAACAACACCATTTTGTTGTGGGATTCTTGGTGTAGAAAAATGATGTTTAATGCCATGCTTTTCACAAAAGTGTTCAAACCTTTCATTTTGAAATTCCCCACCATGGTCACTTTGAATAGACACTATCTTGAAACTCTTTTCATTTTCTAGCATCTTGGCAAGTCTTTTAAAAGCATGAAAAGTGTCATTTTTGGCAATTAAGAACAAAGTCCATGTGTACCTAAAGAAGTCGTCAACTATGACAAATGCATAAAGATTGCCACCAAGGCTCATGGTTCGAGATGAACTAATTAGATCCATGAGAAGCATCTCTAAAGGTCTTTCAGTTGAAACAACATTTTTGGGTTTGAAAGAGACCTTGGTCTATTTTCCTTTTTGACATGATTCACACACTCTATCCTTCTCAAACTTGAGTTTTGGTAGTCCTTCAACCAACTGTTTTCTGTTTAGCTGATTAAAATTTTGCATGTGTATGTGACAAAGTCTCTTATGCCATAACCAAGTGTCATCCTCTTTTGTAAGCAAACAATGGATGCTAAATGATGCATGATGCAGATCAAGTAGATATATATTGTTGACTCTTTTTCCTATCAAGACAATACTACCATGTGCATCATATATCAAGCAATTATTTGGTTCAAACATCACTTTAAAGCCTTTGTCACATAATTGACTTATACTTATCAAATTATGTTTGAGCCCTTCTACCAACAACACATTCTTGATGTTGAAAGAGGATCCATTGCCTATGACTCCATTTCTAAGGATTCTTCCTTTGTTGTTGTCTCCATAGGTTACAAATCCTTCTTCTTTCAATTCCAACTTTGCAAATTTGGTCTTATCTCCTGTCATATGCCTTGAGCAGCCACTATCTAGGTACAAAAGATCCTTCTTTTCCTGTTTTATGACCTGCAAAACAACATAGTATTACATGGTACCCTTTGATAGTTTGGGTCCAACATGGTTATGCCTTTCTAGATCCTTTTGGGATCCATTTCATAATTCCCTTAGGTACATCATACTTTCTAACATGACAATTCTTAAGAATATGACCTTTCTTTATACAATAGGTGCAAGAAATGAAGGGCATAACATTTGGCTCACTCTTGGAAAAGAAACTAGAAAACTTCTTGGCTTTCTTTTCATGGATAGGTGTATAACCAAGTCCAGCCTTCCCAAAAACACAATTTTGAGAGCCAAGAACAACTTCTAAGTTTTCCTTTCCTCTTGTGAACTTTGCACATGTTTTCAAAAGATATTTCACTTGATTTTTCAAAGTAGTGCAATTTTCACAAGGTTTTATAGCCAATTATTTTCAGAACAATCGACTGAATTATTGTAAATCATTTCCAAATGTTCGAAATCAATTTTTAAGTCGACTGTTTCTGATTCTAATTGGCTAACTCTGTTTTCTGGCTAGCTATTTAATCCTTTTAGCCGATTGTTCATGACAGCAATTTTGTTTGCCTCACTATGCAACTCTTCAAAGTCATGCAATAATTAGTAATAGTCATTCTTATCTTTGGATGACAAGGAACTTACTTGGCTTGATGAAAATGATTCATATCCGGCCATGAGGCATATATTTGCTTCCTCACTTCCTTCTTGAGATGAAGTGCTTGTTGAATCATGATTGTCCTCCCAAGCTATGTAGGAACGTCTTTCCTTGCCCTTTTTCTCCTTTTTCCTGTTATCAACCTTCTCCTTCTCTTTGTTAACATTAGGACATTCAATCTTAATATGTCCTTGCTTTCCACAATTATAACATGAGAATTTAGAAGAATTACTTGAATCATTTTGTTTAGAATTGTACCTCCTTTGATTACCTTTGGTGCCTTTCCTCTTGAGATACATCCCAAACCTCTTGATTAGTAGATTCAAGTTCTCATTATCACTTGATTTAGCAGCCTCTTCCTCGGTTTCATCACTCTTCTTAGAGCTAGCCTTCAAGGCTATGGATTTTACCTTTTTCTCACTTGTTCCAAGCTCACTTATTTGCATTTCAATCTCATGCTCTATAAGCTTGCCAAACAGTGCAGCTGTTGTAATGATGGATAAATCCTTTGATTCAGATATGGCAGTCATCTTTGGTTGCCAATTTCTATCAAGACACTTAAGCACTTTGATGTTTAACTCCTTTTTGTCAAATTCTTTGCCTAGACCCATGAGATGGTTGACTATGTGAGTGAACCTCTTTTGCACTTCAGCTATGGACTCTCGTTTTTACATCTTGAAAAGCTCATACTCTGGAATCAAGGCATGCTTCCTTGTTCTCTTCACTTCACTTGTTCCTTCATGTGTAACCTCTAGGACATCCCACATTTCCTTTACATTCTTACATTGGGAGACCCTAAAAAATTCATCCATACTCAAAGATGAAGTGATGGTGTTCTTGGCATTGCAATCATATTGAGCTCTTCTCCTTTCTTCATTAGTCCATTCACTCTAAGGCTTGTCCACCTGCTTATTTTCAACAACACATTTAGGAGTATATGCTCCATTAACTATTGCATCCCAAATTCCCTTGTCTATAGATTCAATGAAAATTTGCATTGAATAGAGGCAACATTGATAGTTTAGGCCACAAAACATAGGTGGTCTATAAATAGAGGCACCTTCAGCAAAAGGGAGTTTACTTTCAGCCATTTCAAAAGATTTTTTATCAAACTTGAATACCTTTCAAGAACCTTGCTCTAGATACCAATTGTTAGTTTTGAAATGGTGAGTTTAGCCAAGAAGGGGAGGGGGGTTGAATTGGCTTTATAAAACTTTTTCGAAAGCTTAAACCTCTTTTCAATTGAATCTAATAGACTGAAAAGTTTGGATGTAAATCCAGCAGACCAATACACTTTCAGTCGATTAAAATATAAAACAACAGATTAAATTGATCTTGATACTATGAAACAGTCGGTTAAAAAGACAAATCAGTCGGCTAAAATACTGAAGAATTATGCAAAATGCAGAATTCACGATTTCAACTCAAACAACAATCTTTTACATACAAGACTTGTTCCAATTAGTATTTATAACAAGTATAAAGCCTCAGATTACACAAGAACGCATTAAATCAGACCAAAGATCAAATTGCTTGGTTTTCTTGAGTTTTTAAAGAGTTTTAAAGAGAGTGAGATGAGGGAAAGAGAAATGCACAATTGTTTTTATACTGGTTCACTCAATCACAAAGCTATATCTAGTTTACTAGGACAACTTGAGCCTGGTTTTCACTATATTCAAAAGTTTTACAAATCAAACACCAAGATTACACTTTTGAACAACAAAACTCACAAGATTTTTGACTCACACAAAAATCTAGACACACAACCTACAAGAATCACACTTGCAGACCTTAAATCATATCAGGCAAACCATCTAGAGGCATAAGAACATCCAAACCTAATGGTGGTTGTCCCTAGCCAACCATACATTTGTTCTTCAAGCTACTCACAAGCCAAAATTTCCAAGATCAACCAAGATCTTAAAAACACGAGTTCCAGCTGTATATTGCAAAGAGAGAACGCTTCCCAGAGATGAATGACAAAATTTCGTGCTTAAAAACTCAAATTCGCACCTCTGCTCGCGAAAACACAACTGCTATAGTCTGGTTTAAGTGAAAACAGTCGATTGAATTTTCTGTACACTCAGCTAATTTCACCTGACTTAAGTGAAATCAGTCGATTGAAAAATAATTCAACTGACTGAATGCATTCATACCAGAAACTATATACAATAAGCCTTTTAACCTGTTAAAACCCTTTTTAACAGATTAAAAGAGACACTAAGGCACACAAGACATCTAACATATGTCATATAGCCTATCAATAATGTATAAAACTAAAACATTACATTTAACTTGTTATTTTCAGATTTAACGCACTAAAAAGATAATCTCCAAATGGATCTTCATCAATCTTCATCAAACACTTAAGATCTTCATGCACATGGCTTTATCAATTTATTGCTTCAAGGTTGATTGTGCCAACAGATAGCAAAAGCTTTTAGTTTCTCCTTTAGGAAAGAGAGGTGAATCACTTGGATTGCTTACATACCAAGTCTTTCCTAGGCAAGGGAAGTTGAAACCTTTTTACAAAACTTCTTAAATGAAATTAATTCAAAGATTAAGTTGACACACACTAAACTATCAAACAAGAAAATTAGAAACAAGAAAGATTAGAAGCTATATGCGGCCTAAGTTTTGGTAGAAGTAGAAGGAACTTGGAACCTTCAAACTGCACCTTTAAAAGCGCTTCACTAATGTATAGAAGAGGTTTTAGTTAAGAGATGAGATTCAGTACCTAAGACTTCCCCAAGACACCTAACTAGGCCATGAACACAAGAAGGAAAGCATTACAATTTTACATCTCAATTTGAATACAATCAAAGTGCACAAAATGTAAAAGGTCTTCCTGGCTTTGTCTTCTTGGCTTGGTCCTCACAAGTGTTTCACTCTTGCACTTCCTCTTGATCTCACCAAAGAGGATTCTCTTTCGGGACTAGGTACTCCACCTCCTAGGATGCTACCTTAGGAAAGTTAGATCACCTCCAAAAAGAAGTATGCACCAAGTATAGAGACCAAACCAAAAGAAGTTAAGAAATAAAGCAAGAAAAGCACAAAATTATAATTGTTAAACCAAAAATGAATAATGCCATGACAAACTCAAAGGATTACCAAAGAAATTACAAACTAGAAATAAGGTAAAGAAACAAGATAAGCACTCAAATGAATTACTTAATGAATGACACTAGAATGGATGAAAAACAACCAAAATAAACTAGAAAACTGCACTGAAATTTGATTTTTCATTCACTGTCAGTCCAAAAACGTGAATTCAAGCCTCCGTTTCAGGTATTTTTCATTTTTTCATTTCTCAACATTTTTCAATGATTTTTTTTCTATTTTTTGTCTATGTCCTAGATAAAAGAAGAAAAAAAATTAGATTTGGATTTGCACCGGCCAATGTTTTATGATAAATCAAATACAGAGAGTGTGCAGTTAGAAAAAAACTGGAACAATAGTAAAATGTAACAAAATAATGCTCTCAAACTCAAATGATGGCAGTGTGTTTAGTGTACTTCTTTTGCCACTTTCTTTTGATATTTTCTTTTGATTCTTTTTTTGGCACTTGATTGTATTCTTTTTGCGGTATTTTTCTTTCTTTTTATAACTCTTACTGCAGCTAGTTTCCACCACAAATTAGAATCACCACCATGAAACACAAAAAGCACAAATGAGAAGGAAACTTAAAGGAATCAAAAGAATATCATGAAACACAATGAAACACAATGGAAATTGAATTTAAGACATTGTTAAGATCTAAATAGCAATCTGAACTGAAAACAGAAATGAAAATGCACCAAAGTACAATGAATTAAAAGGAAATTTAGTGTGGTTTATGGTGATGTTAAGCATGCAGCAGGAAAATTCCTACTGGACATTAAGATAAGTAAGGTTATCTAGATGTGAAGGTTCATTTCCAAGGCTCCAAGAGAGAAGAGAGCTTTCATTTTTTAAGGATTAAAAATTGCATTCAAATCTAAAACATAATTCAGCAGCACATCACCAACAAATTCAAAGCAAATTAAAAGCTAAACAAGGAATTAATGACATATATAGACTAAACATCACTCTAGACAAAACATATGGATCTTAAAATCAAAATAAACTCAAGAATAAGAGAATAAACCAAACAAAAACAACAATTACTCAATTAAAATGAAAAGTAAACAGTAGAAACCAAATAGAACACCTAAAGCACACAAGGATGGTTCAAGATGAAGCAAATGAAGATGAACCAAGGTAAAAAGACATCAATACTCAAAATAAAAGGAACAAAAACAGCAAGACAAGTAGAAGAAGAGATGAACAACACAAAATTAAAAGAAAAATGGAGAAGAAGCACTTAACTCACTAAAACCGAGAGTAACCAAGGCTCATGATACCACATGATGGCTTCTTCTTATCTCCATTGAAGCTTGCATGAAGAATGGAGGCTCCATCGATGGTGTTGGATGCAAAAGTGTGAAGGAAAAAAACTTAGGTGTTTGGATTGGTGTAGGTGAAAGGATTCTTAAGAGAGGTGAGGCCAACTCCTAAGGAAGAAGACTAGAGTAAACTAGAGAAGAGTTTACTCTTAGGTGAGCTCAAAAGAGATTTGTTCACAAATTTGGGAAGTACTTCATTGCTCAATTTCAAGCTGAAAAATACATGTCTTAAGTCTTCTATTTATAGGCTAAAATGAGACCAAGGAGTCTCCAAAAAGTGGAGGTAAAAAATGAGTGTAAAAAGTTGAATTTTGGAGCCAAAAAGGAGCATGTGGGAGGTGTGACTTGCCAACTAAGCAAGTCACACTTGTCTTGTCATGGGAAGCTAACTCTCATCCTTGGAGAGCTAGTTTGAAAAGCTTTTAAGCTTCTCTAGAGTAGATGCACTACTCTCGACCCATTTAGCCCAATTCTCTGTTTTGGTCTAAAATTACTTCTAAGGCCCAATTTTCTCTAAGGCCCAATATATGGCCCAAAGAAAACCCTATTCTACTGGGCCATAAATACAAAGCCCAAAAGTTAAATTCTAATATAATATTTAAACAATGTTGGTCCAAAAGATAAGAGCTTGGGCATTCTCAGTAGTTGAGGACCACTCTTCTTGTCTGTACTTGGCCAAGACTGGGGCGTTTGTCATTAATGAGGGAGATGTGAATGTAGATGTGGAGAATGCAATTGATATGCCTGAGACTGAAGTTAATTAACCGACTGAAGTAACACCTCCTAAACCACTTGTAGAGCCTTTTATGAGAAGATCTATTAGAGAAAGACACCCGTTACAAAAATATTCCCCTCATGAGTTTATGTTGTTGACTGATGGGGGAGAGCCTGAATGTTATGAAGAAGCTATGTTGCATGAAGAGAAAGACAAGTGGTTCAAAGCCATGCAAGAAGAGATGAAATTATTGCATGAAAATCACACTTTTGACTTGGTAAAGTTGCCTCAAGGTAAGAGAGCACTGAAAAATAAATGGGTGTTCAAATTGAAATCAGAAGAGAATAACTCATAACCAAGGTATAAGGCAAGGTTGGTTGTGAAAGGATTTGGTCAAAAAAGGGTATTGATTTTTAACGGATATTTTCACCCATGGTTAAAATATCTTCAATCAGAGTTGTACTTGGCTTGGTAGCAAGTTTAAATTTAGAAATTGACCAACTTGATGTGAAAACAGCCTTTCTTCACGGTGACTTGGAGGAAGATATTTATATGGTACAACCTGAAGGTTTTGCAGTCAAAGGTAAAGAACATTTTGTTTGCAGATTGAGAAAGAGCTTGTATGGGCTCAAACAAGCTCCAAGGCAATGGTATAGAAAATTTGATTCCTTCATGATGGATCACAAGTATGATGAAACTTCTTCTGATCATTGTGTTTTTGTGAAGAAATTTTTTAATGGAAAATATATTATTCTCTTTCTCTATGTTGATGACATGTTGATTGTTGGTCATGATTAAAATGACATTTAAAGTCTTAAAAGAGAGTTGAGTAAGTCCTTTGCAATGAAGGATTTGGGTCCTGCAAAACAAATCCTTAGCATGAAAGTTTTTCATTACAGGAAGAATGGAAAATTGGTTATCCCAACAAAATATATTGAAAAGGAATTAGAGAGATTTAATATGAAAAATTCAAAGCCTATTAGCACTCCACTCGTAGGTCACTTTAAGTTGACCTTAAAGGATTGTCCTACAAGTGAGTATCAGAAAGAAGAAATGCAGAAGATTCCATATTCATCTGCAGTTGGTAGCTTGATGTATGCCATGGTGTGTACAAGGCCATACATTGCTCATGTTGTTGGTGTTGTGAGTCGTTTCCTTGCTAATCCTGGAAAAGAGCACTAGTAAGCTGTGAAATGGATACTTAGGTATCTCAAAGGTTTCTAGAGTTTGTTTATGCTTTGGAAGTGGTAAGCCTGTGTTGAATGGTTACACAAATGCAGACATGGCTGGTGATGTGGATTCTAGAAAATCTACCTCTAGCTATATGATGACTTTTGCAAGGGGAGCAGTGTCATGGCAATCCAGATTACAAAATTGTGTTGCTCTATTTTCTATAGAGGTAGAATATATTGTTGTTACAGAAGCTGCTAAGGAGCTCTTGTGGATGCAAAAATTCCTACAAGAGTTGGGATTATCACAAGAAAAAAATGTTTTGTATTGTGCTCGTCAAAGTGTAATCCATCTTAGAAAGAACTCAACTTTTCATTCAAGGTCAAAGCATATTGAAGTCAGATATCATTGGGTACGGGATGCACTAGAGATGAAGCAATTATCATTAGAGAAAATCCATACTAAGGAGAATGGGTCAGATATGATGACAAAGATCTTACCTGCAGAAAAATATGCTATATGCAAGGAGAAAGCCAATTTGGGTAATTATGGCCCCAATTAATTGTTGAGGGGGAGATTTTTCAGGTGGGTCACCAATTTATTGATTCCACACTAATTTAATTAAGAAAAATAAAAGGAGGTATTTTTTATGGGATCCTGGTCCATTATGCAATTTACATATGGAACCCTTCCATCAAGTTTGTTATGAGATGAGAGAAAAATAGTGTGAGACAGAGAGAAAGAAGTTGTGAGTGCCTCTGGTGAGAAGCCATTAGAGAGAGTGAAGAAGAAGAAAAGAGCAACCAGTTTATCTTGTGCAAGTCTATGCAGAGAAGCTACCTTGCAAAAAAAGTTTTATTACTCTACTCTCTCATATATTAGGGTTCATTCTATTGTTTATTTAAAGTACCTATTGGGGTTTGTTATCCACCTTGTTGGTGAAGAGAATAATGCTTTGTTGATCCTTAAAATTTCCAAGAGAACTTGTGGTGTACCCATTAATTTTTATTAGTGGAAGTTTTTACTGGACAAGGTCCTGTGGGTTTTTCCTCCATATTGAGGTTTTTCCACATTAAAATTTTTGGTGTTTGTTGGTTCCTCCCTTCTCTATTTTATGCATTTTATTATTTTACATACTATTTATTTAGGGTAGATTTGATCTGGATTTTGCTTCTGCGCTTGATTATCTGTTATTTTTTTGAGATCTTCCCAACGAAAAGTTGGGATAAGACAAAAAATATATTGGAGATAAGAAGGAATTTCATTAGAAACCAAATAATAAAAAAATAAAGAATAAAATGTGTTTATATATATATATATATATATATATATATATATATATATATATATATATATATATATATATATAAATATAAACGGATATAAGGTTACTTAATATATAATGAGTATTTTAATAATTTATATGCGGGTGGGGATATGGCGAGGACGGGTATTATGGCGGGTAATGGAGACGGGAAAGAAACGGATATGTACATCTCCATCCCATCCCCATACTCAATTGAAAAAGTTTGGCATTTCCCATACACATACCCAATCAATGCGGAGTTTTTCCATCAAAACAGATATGGGTTCGGACAATACCCACGAAGGCTGGGTTATTTTCCATCTTTAAATTGATGTAGCTGTTACCTTACACGACCATTCTACTTAAATATCACTACATAATACTAAAAGAATTTAAGGATGAAGATCTCCCTCAAGGATCTATTATATTTAACGAAAATTATTTTTAAAAGAAATTAAAATTATAATATTAAAAGATAATATATATATATATATATATATATATATATATATATATAATTAGATAATAATACAGTTAAAAAATTATTAAATAAAAAAAATATTATTTTATAATTTTAATTTCATAATTTTTTAATTATCTAATTTTACAATTCAGATTTTTATATTCTACAATTTTGTAATTTTATATTGTCATAATATCATAATTTTAAAGTTTTATAATTTTTAAATCTTATAATTTCAAAATGTTATTACTTTTGTATTCATAATTTCATAATTTTTAAATCTTATAATTTCATAATTTTTAGATCTTATGAAATTAAAATTATAAAATTATATTTTTATTTTTTATTTATTAATTTATTAATTTATTAATTTAATAACTATATTATCTAATTATCTAATTTTATATTTTATATTTTTAAAATTTTTCAATATTAATTAGTTTTATGAATAATTCTCATTAAATTCAATAAATCCTTGAAAGAGATCCTCAACACTAAAGTATCTTGCAATAATGTATTATGTGATGACATTTAAGTAGAATATCAACGTAAGACAACTGTTACATCATACAATTAACAAATAGTAAAATTCAACTAGAGAAACTTAATTGAAAAGTTTTAAATTTTGAGGACTAATAAACCACAAAAATAATTTAATAAGGTCTCAATTGAAAGTTCCCACATTGAAGGACTCAAAACATAATTAAGCATATA
>Ga0209589_1004668_pt1 | contig 23539 bp, 22 predicted proteins | sample CowpeawhiteBW_FD_187525 | JGI IMG/M metagenome (GOLD analysis project Ga0209589, IMG submission 187525) | Root nodule microbial communities of legume samples collected from California USA - Cow pea white BW (SPAdes) (version 2) | ecosystem: Host-associated > Plants > Roots > Nodule | place: USA...
ATATATATATATATATATATATATATATATATATATATATACCTTTTAATCAATTGTAAAAATGGATATAAATGCGAGATCTAATTAGATTCACGGGTCTAATTATAAAAGTTCACTATAATATACATCAATAATCAAATTCGTATGAGTTTTCATACAAATATGTCTTCAACATTCAAAAATTGTAGAAAATAACATAAGAATCTAAATCTATGGTACAATATGTTTATTTTAAATACCTAAAAATTGAAAATATCTAATACAAGAATCAACAAGAAATAGTATCTACTAAAAAAATTATGAACAAAATAGCAAGGAAAGGTCATATTAACTTAAAATACAAAATTAAAGCCACCATGTATATTGAACACAAGTTTTTACTATTAAAAAACTAAAAGTAAAAGTAAAACATATTACACTACAATAAAAATGATTTTAAACAATAATAAACAAGATTACGGATATAAAAATATGGTTTAAACATAACAAATGCAACATTTTTGTAAGCGTGACTTAAAAACTATCGTAAGCAACATTTATATAAATGTTGCTTGTAAAAAGTGTGGACTTATTCATAAAAATGCGATCTAAAATACACAAAAAATTAAAGCTTTTAGATTATTCCCTCATTCTTTTTTGACCGAAAACGTAAAACTTAGTTCCAAAAATAAAAAAAAATTAAATTTCTTAACTAATCCCTAATTGATCCGTAACAAATTTTATCTCTAATTAATCCTTAATTAATTTATCAAATTTTATCCCTTATTAATCCGTAGCAAGGATCCTTAAGAGAGATTTGTAACAAAATTTATTTCTAACTAATCCATAACAAATTATAATAATTATCCAAAGCACTCTAGCTCATTCGTAACAAATTACGTGGTATAAATCTACCAAACTGTTTCATGTTCTTAGTTATACCTAATAAAGTGCATTTAAAAAATATAATGGTAAATAAAAAAATAAAATATATCTTGTTAGATAATTAGAAGAAATATGTGAAATTTTACTATATTCAAAAGTCATATACGTAAAAAGTAAATTTTTAACATTACAAATTTTCGAGATACATGATTTAAAAAAATAAATAAATAAACAATACCATCTTCTCCCCATATTTTTTTTTATATTTTTGATTGATTGTAATTTTTATGTACTTGCACCTGCACATAAACATTATGAATAATCATATTTATGTTTCGTTCAATTTATTTTGCTTACATTAATCAGATGCATAAACTCAATTATGCTTACATATAAAGCATTAATGAATTTAATATCAAACAAAAATGGATATTTAGGTAAGAAAATGCAAATAGGAGTAACGAACCTTTATCCATCTAAACCAGTAAACAACTATGAAAATGGTGGTTATTTATGTCATTGCCTGAAAACAAGACAATCAGAAATCATATGGAGAAAGAGCAGCTAGTAACTTCCTTACTTACCACTTTCATACATATAAATATTATTTTAGGTTTAATAAGTGATTTAGTTTTCTAATTGGTGGGTTCGGTTCATTTTGATTTTTTATTATTTTTTATTAAATTTGATTTTTTAATTTTTTAAAAATATTCAATTTATTCATTTTCGTTAAATTAACATTAATAAAATATTCATACATGTCACGTGTCATTTTATAAAATTTTTAATTTTTTTATTTAAAAAAATTAAAAAAAATTCAACTGTCATGTATCACGTTATAGTCGTGTCATGTATCAATTCGTGAAATTTACATTTTTTATATTTTTTAATTTTTTAATTTTAAAAATAAAGGTCACATGTCAGACTAACCGTGAATATTTTCAATTTAGTCTCCCTATTTACAATTTTGAACTTTTATTCAATTTAGTCCCCCTATTTTTTAAAATGATTCAATTTTATCCTCTCCAATTTGGGACTAAATTAACAATTAAACTTAATTACAACTTATATATTCATGTTAAAATAATTTTTTATCATTTATATATCAAATCACTCCCTAAGTACTCATATTATTTTACTTTTCACATTTTTTCAATTGTAATTTTTTACACTTAAAATCTTTTACACTTATAAAAAATAAAAATAATTTGAATATTTAGATAGAATAAATTGATATATAAATTTTAATGACCAAACAATACACTCAGGTGTAGGAAGAAACTAATCTAACTAAACCAGAGAGAGTCAAATTAACATTATAAGAGTCCTATCCAAATCTATTGGGTCTAAGGGCTGGCCTATAGGGTGCCCAAGACTCTAAACAGTCCTAACACTTTCATTCTGCTCATTTGCCAGAAACAACTCCTTCCCTCTTTAGATCAGATGCCAAGCTCTGCTAGGGTTTTACTTCCGCTTTTCGTTGAGCCAGAAGAACTTCGTTCATTCCACGTAAGTTGATATTCCAACTGATATTTCCTCTGTTCTGGTTATGTTTTCTTGGTTCCAACTAAGGTTTCCCCTTATTGACCTCGTTTCCTTTATGTTCCACTAAGTTCCAGTTCACTAAGCTACTTCCGGAGCTACAGTGCTCACTGTTTGAGTGTACGAGTTGTTTGCTAGCTCTTTCTAGGTAAGGGAAGCTAGGGTTTTATATTCTAAATCTATTTTTTCCTGCTCTTGGTGCTTGTATGATGTCTACGATGAGATGAATATGTATGTTTTTCTGTTTGGACGAATATCTGGTTTTACAAGCGTAGAACAACGAGGGAGAACTGCTACTTTCGCCCGAGCGAGCTCGCCTCGCCTAGGCGAGATTAGTAGAAGCTCACCTAGGGGTTTTCGCTCGAGCACTCGCTCAGGCGGGAAACTGAGATTTTGAGCGAAAAACCATTTCGCTCAAGCGAGATGGCCTCGCCTAAATGAGAGTTCACGAAACCCCCAAGACCTTAGTTCGCAGTCTCGCCTAAGCGAGAGCCTGTAGCTTGAGCGAGAGCATTCCTCTCGCTTGAGCGACGGCTCCTAGCTTGAGCCTCTATGTGAGACCTCATGGTGGTGCCTCAGTTGGTCAAGACGTAATTCCATGACCCCTGTTAGTGGGAGTTCATGGTGATGCCCCATTTATATAATTTAGTAAGGATTCAATGTAAGGATTGCATCCTGACACTCTAAAGAGTCAGTTAGTCTCACATAGAGCGTACTGACTCGAGTGGTGAGAGTAGCAGGAGGCCTGAAACACTTTAAGGGCTAACCTTGTGGGGGGGGGGAAAGAAACACTGTAAAAATTATCTCGGTAGAGCAGCTCAGTAGAGCAGGAAAGGCCACCACAATTGCAAGCATTCGCTGAATCCGACTAATTATATGTATCCGAATGAGTCGGTCTTGAGTCTTAGTGTATTGTTTGCAAGTCATAACATGATTGGTTGACGTATGCATCTTGGACTGTGAAATTATATGTACTTGTATGATAAACCATTTTCTGCTCTAGTTTACCCTTTGCTTGTTTGATTGTTACGTGTGTGGTTTTCTCTATTTACGATGATCATCAATTTATTGATGTGAGCAGATGCGAGAACTTCTCGTGTTCAATAGGGAAATGGTGATTCCGCTGCATAGCCTACCTAGACTAGATTCCACTTTTATGTTTTCCTTTAGGGATATGGCCTATGTACTGCCTTATCTTGGCACTTTATGTTGAATAGTTTAGATCCCTTATGCTATTTTTTTGTAACTGGCATCGTGGTGTGCCCTAGTTTCTTTCCTATTTTATTCCGGACAGTTGTATGGAGTAGTGTTTATACTCCATGACTTTGCTTATCATACTAATCTGTGTAATGTTTCATTTAATTCCATTATTATTTAAATTGGACGTTACATTAATGGTATTAGAGTAGTTTGTCTTTAGGATGACCTGAGGTTATGGGTTTGTCATGCCTCGCGGACATAAGTTGTCAAGTCTAGTCGGGTTTGTCAGTGAAACCAAAAGTTTTAAGAACACAAAACATCTTTATAAAGTGATGAGGGTGCACACTCGTGACTATATCGAATATTGTTTTCCTTTCTTAATTCTAATTGTTTGGGGAAAGAAGGATGACAGACAATAGGTTTGGTTATCTGTAGATTGATGGAGATTGTCTTGTATGTTCTAGTTTGTTTTGTTATGTCTCTGTGCTTTGCGTCTGGTGTCTACGGGGATAAGGGAATGGAGATTCGATCTCAACTTGGCCTACTTACCGTTACAAGTGTTGGAGGAGGTCTCTGAGACAACTTCTTGCCTCAGAGATAGGAAGTTGATGTATGATGTATATCGTGGAGCAAGGAAAGCTCAGTCTTGGATAATAGACCAAAGAAGATGCTAGAGTTCATAAAACAATGTTTGGTCAGAGGGAACTTCAAGGATGGGTTCTCAGAGGCAGATACTGCAAGCTTTCCAAAAAAAGGAGTTAAATCCAAAGGTTAGAACAAAGGAAGATATCAATGCATATAAGTGAAACATCGTTTGAGGAAATCAACTTGATTCTACATCCCGACAATGTTAAGATTTGGAGCCATGTGGATACATAGTGTTAGGAGAAGTGTCATCGAATATTGCTAGGTGGCCATATATAGTGCTTTCTTGGATTGGTGGAAGAGGCGAAATTGGCAAATCCTAGTTCGCAGAAGGTGGTGAGATTGCCTAGCAATGAGAGGCCGAAATGAATCAGGTGGTTGTAACACACAGGGGTTTAATTTGGAAATGGAATGACTTGGTTGTGGACTTGGTTACCTTTGGTTGAAAACAGGAGGCGAGATGTTATAAGTGTTGTTATGCATAAAAATGGCCAAGAGTGTGATGGTGGGGCAATAGGCCAGAACTGAAGTGTGATCAAGTCAGTGGAGTGATGCTTAAAAGAGAGAAGGAAGTGATGTGAAGTGATAATTAACATTCTTTAGTTTGAGACTTGAAGTCATCTGCGACTTTGGTAAAAACCTGCAGCGAGTAGTGGAAAGCATATCGTAAGTGAGTCAGTATATCATGTGCAAGTTGGTTGGGCAGGTATGGAGGAGCATTCCAGTTTTAAGGTTGCAGGTTGGGAGTTGCTTCGAGAGTAGTGACTAAACCAATCTACACAGTTGGACACATATCGTTTAGCACAAAGGCAAAAGTTTTCAGTGATTATAGGTGTTGGAGTCATCAAATCTATCATGTCTAGGTGGTGGTTGTCGGAGGACGTGAGTAAAACATAGTTTCTTCCTATCCCATCAGTGAATTTTTTAGGACGAAAATTTTTGTTGTTGGGAAGAATGTAAAACCCTCTTTTGTGCCCTAAAAAAATTAAAGGGGCCTAGCCCCATTTGTTGAGCCTAAGGGTTGACCCATAGGGTGCCTAAGACTCTAAATAGCCCTAACACTTTCATTCTGCTCATTTGCCAGAAACAACTCCTTCCCTCTCTTAGAGCAGCAACCAAGCTTTGTTAGGGTTTTACTTCTGCTTTTCATTGAGCTAGAAGAACTCCGTTCATTCCACGTAAGTTGATCTTCCAACTGATATTTCCTCTATTCTGGTTCTGTTGTCTTGGTTCCAACTAAGATTTCCTCTTATTGACCTTGTTTCCTTTCTGTTCCACTACGTTCCAGCTTACTAAGCTGCTCCCAGAGCTACGGTGCTCACTGTTTGAGTGTACGAGTCGTTTGCTAACTCTTTCTAAGTAAGGGAAGCTAGGGTTTTGTATTCTAAATCTATTTTTGCCTGCTCTTAGTTCTGTGTTGAATTTATGGTGCTTGTATGATGTCTATGATGAGATGAATATGTATGATTTTCTGTTTGGATGAATCTCTAGTTTTACAAGCGTAGAACAACGAGGGAGAACTACTACTTTTGCTCGAGCGAGCTCGCCTCGCCTAGGCGAGATTAGCAGAAGCTCGCCCAGGGGTGTGTGTGTGTGTTCGTCTGTGTCCGTGTGTGTCCATGTGTGTGTGTCCAACCGTGCGTGTGTGCGACCGTCCGTCCGTCTGTGCGTGCATGCGTGCGTGCGTGCGTCTGTCCATGCATGTACGTCCGTGCGTGCGTGCGTGTGTGTGTGTTTGTTGGTGGGTGGGTGGGTGCGTGGGTGGGTGCGTGGGTGCGTGAGTGAGTGCGTGTGTGCGTCCGTTCGTCCGTCCATCCGTCTGTCCGTACGTGCGTGTGTGCGTGTATGTGTGATAGTTTGTTCTTCACCATTATTAAAAAATTTTCTTACGTACATATTTTATGTTTTTGATTTTAAATTTAACAACTATTTTAAAAGTTATTTATATATTTTAAATTGATTTTAATTCAATTTTTTATGAAAATTAAAAATAGGAACACATGGACACGATAAAAATTGAGCAACGGTAAAATTGATAAAATAACCGTAAAAAAGAGAAACACAAGTTATCAACGCATTGCAAATACAAATCAAGCAAGAGAAACACACAACTTCTCATCATACTACAAATACACATTGAGTACACGAGAAGGAGAAGGAAAATCGAAGAAAAAGAGAAATGAGTAAGCAGTTGTATAAGGGAGCTCCAAGGTCAGTGTCGTGAGTCTTAAGTACTAGACTGAGTATGATCTAATCTGATGTGTGTTTGAAGCTGGTTGATTGTTGTTAAATGCTTTGTTGTAAAATATATATGATTTATTATAACTCAAATTTAAATATTTTTTAGATGTATGACAATTGCTTTATTTTGTGATACATGACTAAATTTATACGTGTTGCAGTTACATCTAAAAGATTTTAAACATTGAATGCATATGCCCTTTATAATTGTTAAGCAACAATGACTTGGTAACTAATAATTATTGGTAACTAAAAATTATTTTAAACATTTCTCTTTTTTTTTTCACGTTTGTCTTCCAAATAATTATTTTATCAATTTGAAGTGATTAGGATTTCCTCTTTTGTGTCCTCATTTCAAAATACCAATTTTACTCTTTAAAATATCATTATTTATTAAATTTTTTAAAATTGACCGTTACTTTTACAAAGGTTTTATAAAAACGTTTATCTCTACTCTTCTTTTTTTTCTCTATTAGTCAACAGTTATTTACTCATACTTTCATATATATTTCACATTATTTTTAATAAATATAATTTTATTTTATATATTAATTTAATAACATTACATTATATTATTTTGTCTCCACATTTAATTATTTCAGTTTTACCCTTAATTATTTTAAAAATTAATTATTTTATAAATAGTTTATTCTTAACCATTATTCTAATTTTTTTTGTCTTTAACCATTATTTTAAAAGTTTTTTTTACGTACATATTTTATGTTTTTGATTTTAAATTTAACAATATCTTTAAAGTTAATTATATATTTTTAATTGATTTTAATTTAAATTTTTATGAAAATTAAAAAATAGGAACACAGGAGCACGATAAAAATTGGGCAACAGTAAAATTGATAAAATAACCGTAAAAAATAGAAACACAAGTTATAAACGCACTGCAAATACAAATCGAGCAAGAGAAACACGCAAGTTCTCATCACACTACAAATACACATTGAGTTCACGAGAAGGAGAAGGAAAATCAAAGAAAAAGAGAAGTGAGTAAGCAGTTGTATAAGAGAGCTCCAAGGTCAGTGTCGTGAGTCTTAAGTACTAGACTGAGTATGATCTGATCTGATGTGTGTTTGAAGCTGGTTGATGGTTGTTAAATGCTTTGTTGTAAAATATATGATTTATTATAACTCAAATTTAAATATTTTTTAGTTGTATAACAATTGGTTTATTTTGTGATATATAACTCAAATTTACACTTGTTGCATTTACATCTCAAAGATTTTAAACATTTAGTACATATGCCCTTTATAATTATTAAGCAATAATGACTTGGTAACTAATAATTATTGGTAACTAATAATTATTGGTAACTAAAAATTATTTTGAACATTTCTCTTTTTTTTTCACGTTTGTCTTCCAAATAATTATTTTATCAATTTTAATTTTAAGTGATTAGGATTCCCTCTTTTGTGTCCACATTTCAAAATACAAATTGATAAAATAACTATAAAAAGGAGAAACATAAGTTCTCAACGCACTGCAAATACAAATCGAGCAAGAGAAGCACACAAGTTCTCATCACACTACAAATACATATCGAATACACGAGAAGGAGAAGGAAAATCAAAGAAAAAAAGCAGTGAGGGAGCAGTTGTATAACTGACCTCCAAGGTCAGTGTGTGTCCGTGTGTGTCCGTGCGAGTTCGTGTCTGTCTGTGTGTGTGTCCATCCGTGCGTTCGTCCGTGTGTGCGTGTGTAAATCCGTGCGTGCGTGCGTCCGTCCGTGCGTACGTGCGTGCGTGCGTGTGTGTGTGTTTGTGGGTGGGTGGATGCGTGCGTGCGTGGGTGCGTGCGTGGGTGGGTGCGTGCATACATGCGTGTGTGGATGTGTGGTTGCGCGAGTGCGTGCATGCGTGCGTCCATCCGTCCATTCGTCCGTCCGTACGTGCGTGCGTGTGTGTATGATAGTTTATTCTTAACGATTATTAAAGTTTTTTTTACATACATATTTTATGTTTTTTATTTTAAATTTAACATTTATTTTAAAAGTTATTTATATATTTTAAATTGATTTTAATTCAAATTCTTATGAAAATTAAAAAATAGGAACATAAGGGCACGATAAAAATTGAGCAACGGTAAAATTGATAAAATAACTGTAAAAAAGAGAAACACAAGTTCTCAACGCACTGCAAATACAAATCGAGAAAGAGAAACACACAAGTTCTCATCACACTACAAATACACATCGAGTACACGAGAAGGAGAAGGAAAATCAAAGAAAAAGAGAAGTGAGTGAGTAGTTGTATAAGGGAGCTCCAAGGTCAGTGTCGTGAGTCTTAAGTACTAGACTGAGTATGATCTGATCTGATGTGTGTTTGAAGCTGGTTGATTGTTGTTAAATTCTTTGTTGTAAAATATATATGATTTATTATAACTCAAATTTAAATATTTTTTAGTTGTATAACAATTGCTTTATTTTGTGATACATGACTCAAATTTACACTTGTTACATTTACATCTTAAAGATTTTAAACATTTAATACATATGCCCTCTATAATGGTTAAGCCACAATGACTTGGTAACTAATAATTATTGGTAACTAAAAATTAATTTGAACATTTCTTTTTTTTTTCACGTTTGTCTTCAAAATAATTATTTTCTCAATTTTAAGTGATTAGAATTCCCTCTTTTGTGTCCACATTTCAAAATACCAAATGATAAAATAACCGTAAAATGGAGAAACATAAGTTCCTAACGCACTACAAATACAAATCGAGTAAGAGAAACACACAAGTTCTCATCACACTACAAATACACATCGAGTATACGAGAAGCAGAAAGAAAATCAAAGAAAAAATGAAGTGAGTGAGTAGTTGTATAACGGAGCTCCAAGGTCAGTGTGTGTCAGTGTGTGTTCATGTTTGTCCGTGTGTGTGTGTGGCCAACTGTGCGTGCGTGCGTGCGTCCATCGGTGTGTGCGTGCGTTCGTCAGTCCGTGCGTACATGGATGCGTGCCTGTGTGCATGCGTCCGTACATGACTGTGTTTGTGGTGGGTGGGTGCTTGCTTGCGTGGGTGGGTGGGTGCGTGCATACGTGCGTGTGTGGGTGTGTTGGTGCGTGAGTGTGTGCATGCGTGCGTGGGTGTGTTTGAGGGTGGGTGGGTGCGTGCGTGGGTGGGTGGGTGCGTAACTGCGTGCGTCCGTCCATCCGTCCGTTCATCCGTCCGTACGTGTGTGCGTGCGTGTGTGTGTGTGTGTAATAGTTTATTCTTCACCATTATTAAATTTTTTTTACGTACATATTTTATGTTTTTGATTTTAAATTTAACAACTATTTTACAAGTTATTTATATATTTTAAATTAATTTTAATTCAATTTTTTATGAAAATAAAAAATTGAAACATAGGGGTAGGATAAAAATTGAGCAACAATAAAATTGATTAAATAACCGTAAAAAAGAGAAACACAAGTTCTCAACGGATTGCAAATACAAATCGAGAAAGAGAAACACACAAGTTCTCATCACACTACAAATACACATCGAGTACACGAGAAGGAGAAGGAAAATCAAGGAAAAAAAGAAGTGAGTGAGCAGTTGTATAAGGGAGCTCCAAGGTCAGTATGTGTCCGTGTGTGCGTCCGTGCGTGTGTGGGTCCGTCCATGCATGTGTACGTCTGTCCGTGCATACATGCATTCGTCCGTCCGTGTGTGCGTGCGTCCGTGCGTGGGTGTGTTTGTGGGTGGGTGGGTGCATGCGTGCGTGGGTGGGTGTGTGGGTGTGTACATACGTGCATGCGTGGGTGCGAGGCTGCATGAGTGTGTGCGTGCGCCTGTCCATCCGTTCGCCCGTCCATACGTGTGTGCATGTGTTCGTGTGTGTGTGTGTAATAGTTTATTCTTAACCATTATTAAATTTTTTTTCGTATATATTTTATATTTTTGATTTTCAATTTAACAACTATTTTAAAAGTTATTTATATATTTTAAATTGATTTCAATTCAAATTTTTATAAAAATTAAAAAATAGGAACACAGGGGCACGATAAAAATTGAGCAATGGTAAAATTGATAAAATAACCATAAAAAATAGATACACAAGTTCTCAATGCACTGCAAATACAAATCGAGAAAGAGAAACACACAGGTTCTCATCGTACTACAAATACACATCGAGTACACGAGAAGGAAAAGGAAAATCAAAGAACGAAAGAAGTGAGTGAGCAGTTGCATAGGGAGCTCCAAGGTCAGTGTCGTGAATCTTAGGTACTAGACTGAGTATGATCTGATCTGATGTGTGTTTGAAGCTGGTTGATTGTTGTTAAATGCTTTGTTGGAAAATATATATCGTTTATTATAACTCAAATTTAAACATTTTTTAGATGTATAACAATTGCTTTATTTTGTGATACATGAGTCAAATTTATACGTGTTGCATTTACATCTCAAAGATTTTAAACATTTAATAAATATGCCTATTATAATTGTTAAGTCACAATGACTTGGTAACTAACAATTATTGGTAACTAAAAATTATTTTGAACATTTTTTTTTCATGTTTGTCTTCCAAATAATTATCTTATCAATTTTAAGTGATTAGGATTCCCTCTTTTGTGTCCACATTTCAAAATACCAATTGATAAAATAATCGTAAAAAGGAGAAACATAAGTTATCAACGCACTGCAAATACAAATCGAGCAAGAGAAACACACAAGTTCTCATCACACAACAAATACACATCGAATACACGAGAAGGAGAAGGAATATCAAAGAAAAAAAGAAGTGAGTGAGCAGTTGTATAACGAAACTCCAAGGTCAGCGTGTGTCTGTGGTCCGTGTGTGCCCGTGCGTTTTTGTGTCGGTCTGTGTGTGTCTGTGTGCGTGTGTCCATCCGTACGTGCGTCCGTGCGTGCATGCGTGCGTCCATCTGTGCGTGTGTACGTCCGTCCATCCGTGTGTATTGTGAGTGCGGGAGTGCATACGTTCCTGCGTGTGTTTGTGGGTGGATGGGTGGTGTCTGCGTTGGAGGGTGGGTGGGTGTGTGCGTGCATACGTGCATTTGTGAGTGCGTGAGTGCGTGAGTGTGTGCATGCGTGGGTGCATGCGTGCGTGCGTGTGTGATAGTTTATTCTTAACCATTATTAAAGTTTTTTTTACGTACTTATTTTATGATTTTGATTTTAAATTTAACTATTTTAAAAGTTATTTATATATTTTAAATTGATTTTTATTCAAATTTTTATGAAAATTAAAAAAATGGAACGTAGGACCACGATAAAAATTGAGCAACGGTAAAATTGATAAAATAACAATAAAAAAAGAGAAACACAACTTCTCAATGCACTATAAATACAAATCGAGAAAGAGAAACACACAAGTTCTTATCACACTACAAATACACATCGAGTATACGAAAAAGAGAAGGAAAATCAAAGAAAGAAAAAGAAGTGAGTGAGCAGTTGTATAAGGGAGCTCCAAGGTCAGTATGTGTCCGTGCATGTTCGTGTCTGTCCGTGCATGCGTTCGTGCGTGCATGCGTGTGTACGTCCGTCCGTGCGTACGTGTATGCGTCTGTGCGTGCATGGGTGTATTTGTGGGTTGGTGGGTTCGTGTGTGCGTTCGTGGGTGGGTGGGTGCGTACATACGTATGAGCGTGGGTGCGTGAGTTCGTGCGTGCGTCCGTCCATCCGTTCGTCCGCTCCTTCATGCGTGCGTGCGTGTGTTCGTGTGTGTGTGTAATAATTTATTCTGAACCGTTATTATAATTTTTTTACGTATATATTTTATGTTTTTTATTTTCAATTTAACAGCTATTTTAAAAGTTATTTATATATTTTAAATTGATTTTAATTCAAATTTTTATGAAAATTAAAACATTGGAACACATGGGCACGATAAAAATTGAGCAACGGTAAAATTGATAAAATAATCGTAAAAAAGAGAAACACAAGTTCTCAACACACTGCAAATACAAATCGAGAAAGAGAAACACATAAGTTCTCATCACACAACAAATACACATCGAGTGAACGATAAGGAGAAGGAAAATAAAAGAAAACAAGAAGTGAATGAGCAGTTGTATAACGGAGCTCCATGGTCAGTGTGTCTCTGTGGTCCGTGTGTGCCCGTGCGTGTTTGTGTCTGTCTGTGTATGTCTGTGTGTGTGTGTCCATCCGTGCATGCGTCCATACGTGCATACGTGCGTCCATCCGTGCGTGCGTGTGTCTGTGCGTTCATGCGTGCGTGCATGTGTTTGTGGGTGGGTGGGTTGGCGGTGCGTGCGTTGGTGGTTTGGTGGGTGCATGCGTGCATACGTGTGTTTGTGGGTGCGTGGGTGCGTGAGTGCGTGCGTCCGTGCGTCCGTCCATCCGTCCGTACGTGCGTGCGTGCGTGTGTGTGATAGTTTATTCTTAACCATTTTAAAACTTTTTTTTACGTACATATTTTATGTTTTTGATTTTAAATTTAACAACTATTTTAAAAGTTATTTATATATCTTAAATTTATTTTAATTCAAATTTTTATGAAAAATTAAAAAATTTGAACACAGGGGGACGATAAAAATTGAGCAATGGTAAAACTGATAAAATAACCGTAAAAAAGAGAAACACAAGTTCTCAATGCATTCCAAATACAAATCGAGAAAGAGAAACTCACAAGTTCTCATCACACTACAAATACACATCGAGTATATGAAAAGGGGAAGGAAAATCAAAGAAAAAAAGAAGTGAGTGAGCAAGTGTATAAGGGAGCTCCAAGGTCACTGTCGTGAGTCTTAAGTACTAGACTGAGTATGATCTGATCTTATGTGTGTTTGAAGCTGTTTGATTTTTGTTAAATGCGTTGTTGTAAAATATATATGATTTATTATAACTCAAATTTAAATATTTTTTAGTTGTATAACAATTGCTTTATTTTATGATACATGACTCAAATTTACACTTGTTGCATTTACATCTTAAAGATTTTAAACATTTAATACATATGCCCTTTATAATTGTTAAGCCACAATGACTTGGTAACTAATAATTATTGGTAACTAAAATTTATTTTGAATATTTCTTTTTTTTTCACGTTTGTCTTTCAAATAATTATTTTATCAATTTTAAGTGATTAGGATTCCCTCTTTTGTGTTCACATTTCAAAATACCAATTGATAAAATAACCGTAAAAAGGAGAAACATAAGTTCTCAACGCACTGCAAATACAAATCGAGCAACAGAAACACACAAATTTTCATCACACTACAAATACACATCGAGTACACAAGAAGGAGAAAGAAAATCAAAGAAAAAAAGAAGTGAGTGAGCAATTGTATAAGGAGCTCCAAGGTCAGTGGGTGTCCGTGTGTGTGTGTCCATCCGTGCGTGCGTGCGTGCATGCGTTCGTGCGTGCGTACGTGCGTGCGTCCATTCGTGTGTGTGTGTGTGTGTGTTTGTGGGTGGGTGTGTGGGTGGGTGCGTGCATGCGTGTGTGCGTCCATCTGTCCATCCATCCGTGCTTGCGTGTGTGATAGTTTATTCTTAACCATTATTAAAGTTTTTTTGTACGTACATATGTTATGTTTTTTATTTTAAATTTAACAACTATTTTAAAAGTTATTTATATATTTTAAATTAATTTTAATTCAAATTTTTATGAAAATTAAAAAATAGGAACATAAGGGCATGATAAAAATTGAGCAACGGTAAAATTGATAAAATAACCGTAAAACGGAGAAACATAAGTTCTCAACGCACTGCAAATACAAATCGAGCAAGAGAAACACACCAGTTCTCATCACACTACAAATACACATCAAGTACACGAGAAAGAGAAGGAAAATAAAAGAAAAAATCAAGTGAGTAAGCAGTTGTATAACGGAGCTCACAGGTGAGTGTGTATTCGTGTGTGTCCGTGCGTGTTTGTGTCTGTCTATGTTTGTCCATGTGTGTGTGTCCATTCATGCGTGTGTGATTGTGTGTGTGTGTGTGTATTTGTTGGTGGGTAGGTGCGTGCGTGGGTGGGTGCGTGCGTGCTTGCGTGCGTTCATACATGCGAGTGTGGGTGCGTGGGTGCGTGAGTGCGTGCATGCGTGTGTGCGTGCCTCCATCCATCCGTCCGACCTTTCGTACGTGCGTGTGTGTGTGTGCGTTTGTTTGTGGGTGGGGTGTGTGCGTGCGTGTATGCGTGCGTCGATCGGTGTGTACATGCGTGCGTGTGTGTGTGTGTGTTTGTTTGTGGGTGGGTGCGTGCATACGTGCATGTGTGGGTGCATGGGTGCGTGAGTGCGTGCATGCGTTCGTGCGTGGCTCCGTCCATCCGTTCGACCTTTCGTACATACGTGTGTGTGTGTGTGTGATAGTTTATTCTTAACCATTATTAAAGTTTTTTTTTCCTACATGTTTTATGTTTTTTATTTTAAATTTAACAACTATTTTAAAAGTTATTTATATATTTTAAATTAATTTTAATTGAAATTTTTATGAAAATTAAAAAATAGGAACACAGGGGATTGATAAAAATTGAGCAATAGTAAAATTGATAAAATAACCGTAAAAAAAGAGGAACACAACTTCTCAACGTACTGGAAATACAAATCAAGCAAAAGAAACACATCAGTTCTCATCACACTACAAATATAGATCGAGTAAATGAGAATGAGAAGGAAAATCAAAGAAAAAATAAAGTGAGTAAGCAGTTGTATAACGGAGCTCCAAGGTCAGTGTGTCCGTGCGTGTATGCGTGCGTCGATCGGTGCGTGCATGTGTGTGTGTGTGTTTGTTTGTGGGTGAATGCGTGCGTGGTTTGCTGCGTGCGTGCATACGTGCGTGTGTGGGTGCGTGAGTGCGTGCATGCGTGCGTGCATGGCTCCGTCCTTTCGTACTTGCGTGCGTGCATGTGTGTGTGTGTGATAGTTTATTCTTAACCATAATTAAAGTTTTTTTTACGTACATGTTTTATGTTTTTTATTTTAAATTTAAAAACTATTTTAAAAGTTATTTATATATTTTAAATTTATTTTAATTCAAATTTTTATGAAAATTAAAAAATAGGAACATAGGACCACTATAAAAATTGTGCAACGATAAAATTTATAAAATAACCGTAAAAAAAGAGGAACACAACTTCTCAATGCACTGCAAATACAAATTGAGAAAGAGAAACACACAAGTTCTCATCACACTACAAATACACACTGAGTACACGAGAAGGAGAAGGAAAATCAAAGAAAAGAAGAAGTGAGTCAGCAGTTCTATAAGGGAGCTCCAAGGTCAGTGTGTGTTTGTGTCTGTCTGTGTGTGTCCGTGTGTGTGTCTCCGTACGTGCGTCCATGCGTGCGTCCGTCCGTGCGTGTGTGCGTGCGTCCGACCGTGCGTGCGTGCGTCCATGTGTGTGTGCGTGTGTGTGTTTGTAGGTGGGTGGGTGGGTCTGTGGGTGCATACGTGTGTGTGTGGGTGCGTTGGTGCGTGAGTGTGTGCATACGTGCGTGCGTCCATCCATCCGTCCATACGTGCGTGCGTGTGTATGCGTTTGTTGGTGGGTGCATGCGTGCGTGCGTGCGTGCATACGTGCGTGTGTGGGTGCGTGGGTGCGTGAGTGCGTGCATGCGTGCCTCCGTCCATTCGTCAGTCCTTTCGTCCGTGCGTGTGTGTGTGTGTGATAGTTTATTCGTAACCATAATTAATGTTTTTTTTTACGTACATGTGTTATGTTTTTTATTTTAAATTTAACAACTATTTTAAAAGTTATTTATATATTTTAAATTAATTTTAATTCAAATTTTTATGAAAATTAAAAAATTGGAACACAGGGGATTGATAAAAATTGAGCAATGGTAAAATTGATAAAATAATCGTAAAAAAAGAGGAACACAACTTCTCAATGCACTATAAATACAAATCGAGAAAAAGAAACACACAAGTTCTCATCACACTACAAATACACATCGAGTACACGAGAAGGAGAAGTACAATCAAAGAAAAAAAGAAGTGAGTGAGCAGTTCTATAACGGAGCTCCAAGGTCAGTGTGTGTCTATGTCTGTCTGTGTGTGTTCGTGTGTGTGTGTCAAATCATGCGTGCGTCCATCTGTGTGTGCGTGTGTGTGTTTGTGGGTGGGTGGGTGCATGGGTGGGTGTGTGGGTGGGTGCGTGCATACGTGCGTGTGTGGGTGCGTTGGTGCGTGAGTCCGTCCATCCGTTCGTACGTGTGTGCGTGCGTGCGTGTGTGTCTGTGTGTGTTTATTGGTTGGTGGGTGGGTGCGTGCCTGAGTTTGTCGGTGGGTGCGTGCGTGCATACGTGCGTGCTTCCATCCGTCCGTACGTGCGTGTGTTTGTTGGTGGGTGGGTGGGTTGGTGGGTAGGTGCGTGCATACTTACGTGTGTGGGTGCGTGGGTGCGTGAGTGCGTGCATGCGTGCGTGCGTATGTGTTTGTTATAGTTTATTCTTAACCATTATTAAAGTTTTTTTTCCTACATGTTTTATGTTTTTGATTTTAAATTTAACAACTATTTTAAAAGTTATTTATATATTTTAAATTGATTTTAATTCAAATTTTTATGAAAATTAAGAAATAGGAACACAGGACCACGATAAAAATTGAGCAACGATAAAATTAATAAAATAACCGTAAAAAAAGAGGAACACAACTTCTCAATGCACTGTAAATACAAATCGAGAAAGAGAAACACACAAGTTCTCATCACACTACAAATTCACACCGAGTAAACGAGTAGGAGAAGGAAAATCAAAAAAAATATAAGTGAGTGAGCAGTTCTATAAGGGAGCTCCAAGGTTAGTGTGTGTCTGTGTCTGATTGTGTGTGTCAGTGTGTGTGTCCATCCGTACGTGCGTTCGTGCGTGCATGCGTATTTCCGTCCGTGCGTGTATTCGTGCGTATGTGCGTGCGTCCATCCGTATGTGCGTGTGTGTGTTTGTGGGTGGGTGGGTGCATGGGTGGGTGTGTGAATATGTGCGTGTGTGCGTGATTGCGTGCATACGTGTGTGCGTCCGTCCATCCGTCCGTACGTGCGTGCGTGCGTCCGTGTGTGTGTGTGTGTGTGTGTTTGTTGGTGGGTGGGTGGGTGCGTGCGTGCGTCTGTAGGTGCGTGGGTGCGTGAGCGCGAGCGTGCATGCCTCGGTCCATCTTTTCGTACGTGCGTGCGTGTGTGATCGTTTATTCTTAACCATTATTAAAGTTTTTTTTTACGTACATATGTTATGTTTTTTATTTTAAATTTAACAACTATTTTAAAAGTTATTTATATATTTTAAATTAATTTTAATTCAAATTTTATGAAAATTAAAAAATAGGAACACAGGAGATTGATAAAAATTGTCCAATGGTAAAATTGATAAAATAACCGTAAAAAAAGAGGAACACAACTTCTCAATGCACTGCAAATACAAATCGAAAAAGAGAAACACACAAGTTCTTATCACACTACAAATACACATCGAGTACACGAGAAGGAGAAGGACAATCAAAGAAAAAAAGAAGTGAGTGAGCAGTTCTATAACGGAGCTCCAAGGTCAGTGTGTGTTTGTGTCTGTCTGTGTGTGTCTGTGTGTGTGTGTCAAATCGTGCGTGCGTCCGTGCGTGCGTCCGTGCGTGCATGCGTGCTTCCGTCCGTGCGTCTGGTCGTGCGTTCGTATGTGCGTGTGTGCGTGTGTGTGTTTCTGGGTGGGTGGGTGCATGGGTGGGTGTGTGGGTGGGTGCGTGCATACGTGCGTGTGTGGGTGCGTTGGTGCGTGAGTCCGTCCATCTGTCCGTACGTGTGTGTCTGTGTGTATTTATTGGTTGGTGGGTGGGTGCGTGCCTGGGTTTGTGGGTGTGTGCGTGCATACGTGCGTCCGTCCATCCGTCCGTACGTGCGTGTGTGTTTGTTGGTGGGTGGGTGGGTTGGTGGGTAGGTGCGTGCATACTTGTGTGTGTGGGTGCGTGAGTGCATGCATGCGTGCATGCATGCCTCCGTCCATCCGTCCGTCCTTTTGTACGTGCGTGTGTGCGTATTTGTTTGTTATAGTTTATTCTTAACCATTATTAAAGTTTTTTTTACCTAATATGTTATGTTTTTGATTTTAAATTTAACAACTATTTTAAAAATTATTCATATATTTTAAATTAATTTTAATTCAAATTTTTATGAAAATTAAAAAATAGGAACACAAAGGCATGATAAAACTTGAGCAACGGTAAAATTGATAAAATAACCGTAAAACGGATAAACATAAGTTCTTAATGCACTGCAAATACAAATCGAGCAAAAGAAACACACCAGTTCTCATCACACTACAAATATAGATCGAGTACACGAGAAGGTGAAGGAAAATCAAAGAAAAAATGAAGTGAGTAAGCTGTTGTATAACGGAGTTCCAAGGTCAGTGTGTGTCCCTGTGTGTCCGTGCGTGTGTGCGTACGTCGATCGGTGCGTGCGTGGGTTAGTGTGTGCATGCGTGCGTGCGTGCCTTCGTCCATCCGTTCGTCCTTTCGTACGGGCGTGCGTGCGTATGTGTGTGTGATAGTTTATTCTTAACCATTATTAAAGTTTTTTTTTTTACGTATATGTTTTATGTTAAATTTAACAATTATTTTAAAATTTGTTTATATATTTTAAATTGATTTTAATTCAAATTTTTATAAAAATTAAAAAATAGGAACACAGGACCACAATAAAAATTGAGCAATGGTAAAATTGATAAAATAACCGTAAAAAAGAGAAACACAACTTCTCAATGCACTCAAATACAAATCGAGAAAGAGAAACACACAAGTTCTCATCACACTACAAATACACATTGAGTACACGAGAAGGAGAAGGAAAATCAAATAAAAAACGAAGTGAGTGAGCAGTTCTATAAGGGAGCTCCAAGGTCAGTGTGTGTCCATCCGTGCGTGCATACGTTCTTCCGTCCGTGGGTGTGTTCGTGCGTCTGTCTGTGCGTATGTGCGTGCGTCCATCGGTGTGTGTGTGTGTGTGTGTGCGTGTGTGTGTTTGTGGGTGGGTGGGTGCGTGCATATGTGCGTGTGTGGGTGCGTGAGTGCGTGCATACGTTCGTGCGTCCGTCCATCCTTTCGTACGTGCGTGCCTGCATGCGTGTGTGTGTGTTTGTTAGTGGGTGGATGGGTGCATGCCTGGGTGGGTGGGTGGGTGCGTGCATGCATACGTGCGTGTGTGGGTGCGTGGGTGCGTGAGCGCGAGTGTGCGTGCCTCCATCCATTCGTCCGTCCTTTCGTACATGCGTGCGTGTGTGTGTGATAGTTTATTCTTAACCATTATTAAAGTTTTTTTTTACGTACATATGTTATGTTTTTTATTTTAAATTTAACAACTATTTTAAAAGTTATTTATATATTTTAAATTAATTTCAATTCAAATTTTTATGAAAATTAAAAAATAGGAACAGAGGGGCATGATAAAAATTGAGCAACGGTAAAATTGATAAAATAACCGTAAAAAAAGAGGAACACAACTTCTCAATGCACTACAAATACGAATCGAGAAAGAGAAACACAAGTTCTCAACACACTACAAATACACACCGAGTACACGAGAAGGAGAAGCAAAATCAAAGAAAAAAAGAAGTGAGTGAGCAATTCTATAGGGAAGCTCCAAGGTCAGTGTGTGTCTGTGTCTGTTTGTGTGTGTATGTCCATCTATGCGTGCGTTCGTGCATGCACGCGTGCTTCCTTCTGTGCGTCTGTTCGTGCGTCTGGTTGTGCATACGTGTGTGCGTTCGTATGTGCATGCGTCCATCCGTGTGTGTGTGTGTGTTTGTGGGTGGGTGGGTGCATGGGTGGGTGTGGGGGTGGGTGCATGCATATGTGCGTGTGTGGGTGCGTTGGTGCGTGAGTACGTGCATACGTGCGTGCGTCCGTTCATCCGTCCATAGGTGCGTGCGTGTGTTTGTTTGTTGGTGGGTGGGTGGGTGCGTGCGTGCATACGTGCGTGTGTGGGTGCGTGGGTGCGTGAGCGCGAGCGTGTGTGCCTCCGTCCATCCGTTCGTCCCTTCGTACGTCCGTGCGTGTGTAATAGTTTATTCTTAACCATTATTAAAGTTTTTTTTTACGTACATATGTTATGTTTTTGATTTTAAATTTAACAACTATTTTAAAAGTTATTTATATATTTTAAATTAATTTTAATTCAAATTTTTATGAAAATTAAAAAATAGGAACACAGGGGTATGATAAAAATTAAGCAACGGTAAAATTGATAAAATAACCGTAAAAAAAGAGGAACACAACTTCTCAATGCACTGTAAATACAAATCGAGAAAGAGAAACACACAAATTCTCATCACACTACAAATACACACCGAGTACACGAGAAGAAGGAAAATCAAAGAAAAAAAGAAGTGAGTGAGCAGTTCTATAAGGGAGCTTCAAGGTCAGTCTGTGTCCGTCTGTGTCTGAGTCTGTCTGTGTGTGTCTGTGTGTGTGTGTCCATCCGTGCGTTCGTCCGTGCGTGCGTCTGTACGTGCGTCAGTGCATGCACGCATGCTTCCGTCCATGCGTGTCTTCGTGCGTCTGTCCGTGCATAGGTATGTGCATCCATTTGTGTGTGCGTGTGTGTGTTTGTGGGTGTGTGGGTGCATCGGTGGGTGTGTGCGTGGGTGCGTGCATACGTGCGTGCGTCCGTCCATCCGTCCTTTCGTACGTGCGTGTGTGCGTGTGTTTGTGTGTGTGTGATAGTTTATTCTTAAGCATTTTAAAGTTTTTTTTTACGTACATATGCTATGTTTTTTATTTTAAATTTAACAACTATTTTAAAAGTTATTCATATATTTTAAATTAATTCTAATTCAAATTTTTATGAAAATTAAAAAATAGGAATACAGGGGCATGATAAAAATTGAGCAACGGTAAAATTGATAAAATAACAGTAAAACGAAGAAACATAAGTTCTCAACACACTGCAAATACAAATTGAGCAAAAGAAACACACTAGTTCTCATCACACTACAAATATAGATCGAGTACACGAGAAGGAGAAGGAAAATCAAAGAAAAAATGAAATGAGTAAGCAGTTGTATAACGGAGCTCCAAGGTCAGTGTGTATTCGTAAGTGTTCGTGCGTGTGTGCGTGCGTGCGTGTGTGTGTGTGTTTGTTTGTGGGTGGGTGCGTGCGTGCATACGTGCGTGTGTGGGTGCGTAGGTGCGTGAGTGTGTGCATGCGTGCGTGCGTGTCTCCGTCCATCCGTTCGTCCTTTCGTACGTGCGTGCATGCGTGTGTGTGTGTGTGTGATAGTTTATTCTTAACCATTATTAAAATTTTTTTTACGTATATATGTTATGTTTTTTATTTTAAATTTAACAACTATTTTAAAAGTTATTCACATATTTTAAATTTATTTTAATTCAAATTTTTGTGAAAATTAAAAAAAAGGAACACAGTGGCATGATAAAAATTGAGCAACGGTAAAATTGATAAAATAACCGTAAAACGGAGAAACATAAGTTCTCAACGCACTGGAAATACAAATCAAGCAAAAGAAACGCACCAGTTCTCATCACACTACAAATATAGATCGAGTACACGAGAAGGAGAAGGAAAATCAAAGAAAAAAAGAAGTGAGTGAGCAGTTCTATAAGGGAGCTCCAAGGTATATGTGTGTCCGTGTGTGTCTGTGTGTGTCTGTGTGTCCGTGTGTGTGTCTTCGTGCGTGCGTCCATGCGTGCGTGTTTGTGTGCGTTCGTCCGTGCGTGCGTGCGTTCGTCCGTGCGTCCATGTGTGTGTGCGTGTGTGTGTTTGTGGGTGGGTGGGTGGGTGTATGGGTGCATACGTGCGTGTGTGGGTGCATTGGTGCGTGAGTGTGTGCATACGTGCGTGCGTGCGTGCGTCCATCCATCCGTCCGTACGTGTGTGCGTGCGTGCGTGTGTGTGCGTTTGTTGGTGGGTGGGTGCGTGCGTGCGTGCGTGCGTACGTGCGTGTGTGGGTGCGTGGGTGCGTGAGTGCGTGCATGCGTGGGTGCGTGCCTCCGTCCATCCGTCCGTCCTTTCGTCTGTGCATGCGTGTGTGTGTGTGTGTGTGATAGTTTATTCTTAACCATAATTAAAGTTTTTTTTTACGTACATATGTTATGTTTTTTATTTTAAATTTAACAACTATTTTAAAAGTTATTTATATATTTTAAATTAATTTCAATTCAAATTTTTATGAAAATTAAAAAATAGGAACACAGGGGCATGATAAAAATTGAGCAACGGTAAAATTGATAAAATAACCGTAAAACGGAGAAACATAAGTTCTCAACGCACTGCAAATACAAATCGAGCAAGAGAAACACACCAGTTCTTATCACACTATAAATACACATCGAGTACACGAGAAGGAGAAGGAAAATCAAAGAAAGAATGAAGTGAGTAAGCAGTTATATAACGGAGCTCCAAGGTCAGTGTGTGTCTGTGCGTGTTCGTGTGTGTGTCCATCCGTGCGTGCGTGCGTTCATCTGTGCGTGCGTGAGTGCGTGTGTGCATTTGTATTTGTGGGTGGGTGGGTGGATGCGTGCGTGCGTGGGTGCGTGCATGCATACATGTGCGTGTGCAGATGGGTGGGTGTGTGAGTGCGTGCGTGCCTCCGTCCATTCGTCCGTCCTTCTGTACGTGCGTGTGTGTGATAGTTTATTCTTAACCATTATTAAAAAAAATTTACGTACATGTTTTATATTTTTGATTTTAAATTTAACAACTATTTTAAAAGTTATTTATATATTTTAAATTGATTTTAATTCAAATTTTTATGAAAATTAAAAAATAGGAACACAGGACCACGATAAAAATTGAGCAACGTTAAAATTGATAAAATAACCGTAATGCACTGCAAATACAAATTGAGAAAGAGAAACACACAAGTTCTCATCACACTACAAATACACACCGAGTACACGAGAAGGAGAAGGAAAATCAAAGAAAAAAAAAGTGAGTGAGCAGTTGTATAAGAAGTGAAACAGGGGATCATTTGTTTCTTGAACAGTTCTAAAAAAAAAATTTCTATCGGATTTTGGAGTCATAGCAGATTTTATGATTGATGACTTGGAAGATTTTTAAGAATAGATAAGGAATAACCACATCGAGTTCATGGATTTGCCCTAGATATCAATAGAC
>Ga0209589_1004669_pt1 | contig 23538 bp, 9 predicted proteins | sample CowpeawhiteBW_FD_187525 | JGI IMG/M metagenome (GOLD analysis project Ga0209589, IMG submission 187525) | Root nodule microbial communities of legume samples collected from California USA - Cow pea white BW (SPAdes) (version 2) | ecosystem: Host-associated > Plants > Roots > Nodule | place: USA...
GAGGGTGCACGAATAATTTCTTCATTCTAGCACACCTCTAGTTAACTTGATTTCAATTTTTGCACCAATTTTATAGTATTATTTTAGTCCAATAGCAATTCACATATACAATTGGATGAGAAATTCGGCCATGTCCTAGGACAAACCAAATGAGGAAAATGTTATGTTACACTGCATAAGTGCAACAAAGGACAATTATCAAACATTGGACTTAAGTAATAAACCTATTACTACTTAAACCCATGCATGTAGAAGGCATTGGATTTCAAGGTAGTTTACTTGATTTCAAGGTAGCAATTAGTATTTGCTATAATCATACTTCAATCATATATATTCAAACAACAAAAACAAATTACAATGAAAGCTACATACCAAAAACACCAGAGAAGGGTTGAGGTTGAGTCAAAGAAGAAGGAACTACAGAAGAAGATAGTAAATGTACCTGCAAAACAAGAAGCCATTTAGAAAGTTGACTAAACTTTGACTTTTTTATTTGAACCTTAAATGCAAGTGCAAACTGATGGAGAATGTTTAGGGTGCTTCAATACACGTTTTATGTAAGACCCATGAAAATTAATTAATTAAATAATTACTTAATTAATAAATGTGGATGGGAAGCGCCTTTATGGCATTAATTATGGTTTAATGTGGTGTGGAAAAGTATTAGCTCAAGTGGTTGAGAGTACTTTTATTGTGCGAGAGGAATTGGGTTCGAGTCCTATTGATGTCAATTTTGTGTTGTTGTTTTATTATTAATTTTTAATAATATGTATGAGGATGGAATTGATAATATAAACTATTATTGATTGGAGTGTATCACCAAATGTGAATTGGCATAGTGGTTGTGCTTGCCATTATGAGTGGAGGGTCATGAGTTCAAACCATTGTAGACGGAACTTAACCTTTATTTTTACTAAACTTAGCTTGGAATGAATGTGGAAAGGTAGAGAGAACCTAGCAGAATGGGGCCAGCCAAGAGGGTTGGGAAAACCACCAAATAATTAACCTTGAAGGTGAATTAAAACCACAATAAAGCCCAATGTCATTTTATTTTTAAAACCCATTTTAAAGACACCTATAAAAGGCAAATTTTAGGTAAAAAGAAGGGTTTCTGCAATTGTTTTGTGGTAGCTTGAGAGGAGAGCGAAATTGGAGAGTGAGAGGTTGAATTAGGTGTGCAAAGGGCTGAAGCAAGGTATTGGTGAACAAGGAACTTCCTCTTTGTATCAATCTTATTCCAAAATAAAGGTTATGGGAGCTGAATTGTAATTGTATGCTTTTGGTCATATTGCATCCTTGTGATGCTGTTTTGCCATGAAATTTCGTGTTTCCCATGAGAGGAATTAAGGGTTGGTATTTGGGTACTATTCTATTGGTGTTTTTTTTTTACCTAAATGTATGATTATGATGGATGTTTGCACTATGTACGCTGCTACTGTGAAAATTTGAGGGTTGGGGGACAATATTGTATTTAAATTATGTTGTATGTTTGCTGCAATCGATACAAGCTGCTTTGGTATGAAGTGGAGTGTGAATCGGTATTTTGGTTGTTGTTGTTGCGTGCGTGGTCAGTGTAGGAGTCTGCATTTCTCGCTCAGGCGAGCTAGGCTCGCCTAGGCGAGATTAGTAGAGACGCAAACCCTGTTGCCACACGAGCTTCTCGCTCAGGCAATGAGGATTGGGTTTGAGTGACACCTACACTCGCTTAGGCGAGTGAGGTTCGCCTAAGCGAGGTAGTGATGAAGTTTGCGCGTGTTGAGCGCAACTTCTCGTCTAGGCGAGGGGTTTTGTGGGTATTGAGCTAACCAGGGTCTCGCTCAGGCGAGACGGTCTCGCCTAAGCGAGATGTCGCGATCAAGTTGGATGTGTGCTTGCATTATAGCTCAGGCGAGACTGAATTGGGTGTTTGGGCGAGAGATGATCTCGCTAGGCGAGAGGATCTCACCTAAGCGAGATAACGTGATGAGGTTGTTGTTTTAAGCTCACTTAGGCGAGGTAAATTAGCCTAAGTGGGGCTAAGGGTTTAGCCTATGCGAAATTCCATGTTTGTGTGCTTGTGTGTGTGATTTGGCTACTTTATCCTAGGTATAGGATGTACATGCATGTGGTGTAGTGTTTGGGCTTGAAGGACTAAGTCCAATAGGGGTCTGAGATATGCTTGGTGGTTGGACACATGATGGGCATGAAACTGGTTGAGTTCCCGTCGGCTACTATTGGGCGAGGAGTCCATAGTATGGTGCTTGCGTGCGTGCCAGGGTCCAAGTTATAAGGCTTGGATGATTTACTACAGGCGAGGAGTCTGTAGGGCAGGACTATGAGCGGGATAGGCTCATAGGGTTGGACCACGAATGAGTTAGTTTCGTGGTAGCACAGTGGAGTCCCAAGACTTAGTTCATGCATATGATAATGAGATACTTAATTTTGTTATTTTGGGATGGGTGGCATATTTATTTCATGTATTTGTTTATATATATATATATATATATATATATATATATATATATATATATATATATATATATATATATATATATATATATATATATATATATATATTGTGCATAGCTCACCCTTTCTGTGTGTGTGGCGATGATCGAATAACTCGTTATCCGGGAGCAGATGATTTGACAGGTGGGCCAGGAGATGCCTAAACTCGAAGCGAGGGATAACCGGGAATTTTGTTTATATGTTATTATTTTGGTTTTTGAGATAAAGATGTAAACCTTTGGGAGCCATGTGAATATTGTTTTAGTTTTATAAATTATGAACTCCTGGTTTTTATGACTTATATATTAAAGTTTTAAATTTCCCGTGCTTTTGGGAAATAGTTTATATTAAATGCGGTATTTATTTTATTTTGAATTTTATTTATTAAAAATTAGTAATATTCCTTAGGGATGTTACATATTATAATTAACAAAAGAAAGGTGGAGAAAAGATCACAACTCAGAATTAACAAGGTGATTCGAGTTTGCCTAGTCAAAACCCAAAAAATAAACTAGAAATTGGCCAAAATGAGCTAAGACTACAAAATTAGCAAAGGAATTGTTAAGCAATGATGCAAACACAATATAATTAGTATAAGAATCATGAAAACTAAGGCCAAAGTGAGGAATAACATGGAAAACAAAAATTCATATGTGGAGGCTAACTTTATGCATAAGTAGTCTACCACTCACAACATAGTTAATGTTTTTCTCATTGAATTAGAGTGATTAACTTTGTGGCTTAGTTTGATGCAGAAACAGTGATCCCATGGCAGAAAATGCAGCTGAAACGGTGTCCAAAATAAACACTAAATAGGATGAAAACTTGCTAAGTTGACCATGAGTTGACTTTTTGTATTTTTGCTCTAATATGATATCTATGAAAAATGGTAAAAACAGAACCAAGAACCTACTCAACAAACTTAAAATGACAAAAGAAACCTAAGAAATAACTCAAAACTGAAATCCTACCTAAAACTCAAACTTTTACTACCTAACACCTCTAGAAAGACACTAAAACTAGGCTAAAAACTATCGTTACGCTAAATCATGGGTAGAAGTGGATAGAAACTACCTAGACAAGGTTAAAATGACTTAAGAAAACTTAATCCTAACACACAAACTGCCTCCGAAGAGATTTACACAAAAGCACTACCTAAAACAGAGACTAGTCTACTAAATTAAGTCTTTTCTATGTGCATGTACTACCCTAACCTATGCAACTTTAATCTAACTATCCACACAAGTTTCCAATGCCAAAATATGACTACAAAACAACTCACACGACTAAAAACAACAACAACTCGAAATCTAGGTCCTTAACACCTAAAACTACCACTAAACTATGATAAAACTGCAAAAATTTAGAAATTAAGTACACTAGTGCATATAACTATTACAAAACTACTTGGACAAGTTCTAATTAACAAAAGAAAGGTGGAGAAAATATCACAACTCAGAATTAACAAGGTAATTCGAGTTTGGCTAGTCAAAACCCAAAAAAAGAACTAGAAATTTGCCAAAATGAGCTAAGACTACAAAATTAGTAAAGAAATTGTTAAGCAATGATGCAAACACAATCTAATTAGTATAAGAATGATGAAAACTTAGGCCAAAGTGAGGAATAACATGGAACACGAAAGTTCATATGTGGAGGCTAACTTATGTGACTTAGTTTATGCATAAGTAGTCTACCACTCACAACTTAGTTAATGTTTTTCTCATTGAATTAGAGTGACTAACTTTGTGGCTTAGTTTGATGCAGAAACACTGATCCCATGGCAGAAAATGCAGCTGAAATAGTGGCAAAAATAAGAACTAAATTGGATGAAAACTTGCTCAGTTGAGCATGAGTTGACTTTTTTACATTTTTGCTCTAATATGATAACTATGAAAACTGGTAAAAGCAACACCAAGAACCTACTCAACAAACTTAAAATGACAAAAGGAACCTAAGAAATAACTCAAAATTGAAATCCTACCTTAAACTCAAACTTTCACTACCTAAAACCGCTTAAAAAACACTAAAACTAACATAAAAAATATGGTTATGCTAAATCATGGGTAGAAGTGGATAGAAACTACCTAGACAAGTTTAAAATGACTTAAAAAAACTTAATCCTAACAAACAAACTGCCTCCGAAGAGATTTACACAAAATCACTACCTAAAACCAAGACTAGTCTACTAAATTAAGTATTTTCTATGTGCATGTACTACCCTAACCTATGCAACTTTAGTCTAACTATCCACACAAGTTTCTAATGCCAAAATATGACTACAAAACAACTCACACGACTAAAAACAACAACAACTCGAAATCTAGGTCCTTAACACCTAAAACTACCACTAAACTATGCTAAAACTACAAAAATTTAGAAATTAAGTACACTAGTGCATATAACTATTATAAAACTACTTGGACAAGTTCTAATTAACAAAAGAAAGGTGGAGAAAATATCACAACTCAGAATTAACAAGGTAATTCGAGTTTGGCTAATCAAAACCCAAAAAAAGAACTAGAAATTCGCTAAAATGAGCTAAGACTACAAAATTAGTAAAGGAATTGTTAAGCAATGATGCAAACACAATCTAATTAGTATAAGAATGAAGAAAACTTAGGCCAAAGTGAGGAATAACATGGAACACGAAAGTTCATATGTGGAGGCTAACTTTTGTGACTTAGTTTATGCATAAGTAGTCTACCACTCACAACATAGTTAATGTTTTTCTCATTGAATTAGAGTGATTAACTTTGTGGCTTAGTTTGATGCAGAAACAGTGATCCCATGGCAGAAAATGCAGCTGAAACGGTGTCCAAAATAAACACTAAATAGGATGAAAACTTGCTAAGTTGACCATGAGTTGACTTTTTGCATTTTTGCTCTAATATGACAACTATGAAAACTGGTAAAAACAGTACCAAGAACCTACTCAACAAACTTAAAATGAAAAAAGGAACCTAAGAAATAACTCAAAACTGAAATCCTACCTAAAACTCAAACGTTTACTACCTAAAACCTTTAAAAAGACACTAAAACTAGGCTAAAAACTATGGTTATGCTAAATCAGGGGTAGAAGTGGATAGAAAATTTAAGAAAACTTAATCCTAACACACAAACTGCCTCCGAAGAGATTTACACAAAATCACTACCTAAAACCAAGACTAGTCTACTAAATTAAGTATTTTCTATGTGCATGTACTACCCTAACCTATGCAACTTTAATTTAACTATCCACACAAGTTTCTAATTCCAAAATATGACTACAAAACAACTCACACGACTAAAAACAACAACTCGAAATTTAGGTCCTTAACACCTAAAACTATCACTAAACTATGCTAAAACTGCAAAAATTTAGAAATTAAGTACACTAGTGCATATAACTATTATAAAACTAACTGAACAAGTTCTAATTAACAAAAGAAAGGTGGAGAAAAGATCACAACTCATAATTAACAAGGTAATTCGAGTTTGCCTAGTCAAAACCCTGATGGGCAATGGAAAGGACGAAAAACAAAACCAAAAAAATATGATAAATAAGGAATGAAGATGTTAGCTAGCTAAATCAGATCATTAATTCCAATCACAAATATATCAAAATTCACTACTTTTCACATTCAAGTTTTCCATTCACCAAAACAATGGAGTCCAAAATACATGCATCTATATACAAAGATGATGTTGCTTTTCAAATGGTTCCACTAACTCATGTGGGGGTAGTGTTTCAATAACACAGAACCAATTTCTATATCTCAATATATAAGTATATTGTAATTATTACATCCTCAATAAACCTATTTGCAGATTGGATCACTACATCTGCATTCTTCTTTTTCTTTTTCACTCTTTGGGTCAAAAGTTTAGATCACATATCAATTAGCCACAACCCTTTTCATACAAAAATATGTGTAAAATATGGACTTTTACATTGGTTAGTTAAAATGAAGTCTATCTATTAGTTAAAATATGGACTTTTACATGTGTAAACTTTGGGTCAAAAGTTTAGATCACATATCAATTAGCCACAACCCTTTTCATACAAAAATATGTGTAAAATATGGACTTTTACATTGGTTAGTTAAAATAAAGTCTATCTAAACAATTATTAAGGATTGGTGATGATAATTGTCATAAAATTAAGCTTCAAATCAACAACAACATGCTCTATCATTCAATTCGGATGCACTTCAGTAGGAAGAAAAATGAAAGGAAAATGGGTGTTACCTCCACGACAGCCCAACAACACCAAATCCAGTGGTTCCCCCCACGGTCAGAGCACCTCGAATGTCGGAGCGCCTCAACGGCCGGAGTAGCACCAAACAGAGCACCCTCCTTCCACGACAACCCCTTCTGCGCAGAAACCCCCACTCACGCGGAAGCCCAATTCGAATTCCTCTCGCCACAAAGATGGAAGCAACTATCAGAAAAAAAATAATTGGTAAGGATGAATTAAAAGCTTGGATGATTGCTCGAGCAACAAAACCCCATACCCTACTTCTCTATCGACGTTAGAGCAGATCCCGAAAGTCGAACACAAGCTAGCAACAACATTACTAGAAGGAGGCCGTCACGATGTCGATTGGGAGTGGCACGACAGCGACAGTGGCAGCAGCAATGGGCGACAACAGTAGTGGCGACTTCAGTGATGCATTTGGAGAAGAAGAACTTAGTTTTGCAATGGGGGGAGGGCATCGACAATGTTACCGGAAAAAGGCCGTCACGACGAAGATTGGAAGTGGCACGACGACGATTGAGAGTGGCAGTAATGGCGGCAACAAGAGTAGCGCGATCTCACTGATGCGTTTTGGAGGAGATGAACTGAGTTTTACAAAATGGGGGGAAAGGGTTTCTGATTTTTTAAAGTTTAATCTGCGTACTTACTGGTGGACTAATCCGTCGGTAATTGCATGAAAACTTTACCGACGGATAAATTCGTCACCAGTTGTCTCTTGTGTTATTACCGACGAAAAAATTCGTCGATATTTTTCCTGCTTAAGATCCATCGCTAAATCCGTCGATAAATTATAGTTACAGACGGATGAATATCCGTCGGTATTTTTTCGTCGGTAATTAACAAATTTGATTGATACTCTCATAAAACCCTTGGAACTAATATGAAAGCATGCATGGTTCTAATATGCATGCATCTTACATGATATTATTTGATTGATACTCTCATAAAACCCTTGGAACTACAATGAGTTATGATGATACTTTGGATCTTGTCCATTAAAATCTTGCATTGATTGCATTGACTACATTCAAGAAATAACTCTGCATAAATAAACTGGTTTATTTTGCATCCAATGTGTTGAAATATAAATATTGCATTCATGCATTAGCATTTACATCCATCATTCTTAGCAATTAGACAAACCAAATCACTATGCGTAAACATCAACCTCTTCGTACTCAACAAGAGGAGGAACACTATACACTTCCCACTCCTAGTTCTCAACCAAATGAACCCATGCAGATTTGAGTCTTGGTTTGAGGGAAATGAAGAGAAAATCCAGGTGTTTCTGATTGAAATGACCATAAAGCAAATCAATATTCCAAATATTTAGCGCATTTCACGGCTCTAGGTTGTGAGAACTTTGACAATCTGCAAAGCTACTCAAGAACCAACATTTGAAGACGTTTTTAGAGCTATCTGGAAACATTTCAAATCAGAGGTTAAAGTTTATAGTGAACAATCCAATTAAAAGAAAAAGAAAAAGAAAATTTACAAACTTCTCATATCACTCAAACAAACTTTATTGATCGTGGCTCAATCTCAATACTTTGTCATGGTATAAAAGTGTCATAATCTTATTGACCTGTTGGATAAGAAAGACACCATATTCAATACCCATATTCTTCTACCATATTCTAAACTTGAGAAACTTGCCTTCAACACACTCTCAAAGCAATAATTAGATGATGTCTCACTCACATCTTCGCTTCTCATTCCATCTTCCAATACACTCACAAACAAACAATCTCTTCTTTTTTCAACCCCATCACACCTCCAACCTCTGCAACTTGCATAGTAGCACTTCTTATAATATTTAAAGAAAACAACATACATAGTGTTACCGCACCACCTTATCTATTAATATAGCATTTATAGAGAAAAATTAAACTTATAGATTCCCTCAAATCACTAATATATAAGAATGGACCTACATCTTAAAAGAAGCATAAGAGTTGTCCTCGTCAACTTTTATTTCTCACGCAATACTTCTCTCATACCTCTTTACCTGCATCATATAGTAACCTTTGTAGGTAAAAAATTATTCCTAATTCATCTGTTCATCTTAGTTAACACAGAGAAAGAGATAGAAAAATTACAAATTCACTTACTTGTGCAAACGACGATTGAACATGGATTTGCTCTTTTCTATTTGGAACAAACCAACCTAGGGTTTCAAAAATGGGGACTTTCAACCTATAAAGAACAGAGGTGGGTGACAAGGAGAAACCAATGAAACAACATAAAAGAAAAATCCATTATCACCAAGTTCACTCGTCAACATCGATAAAGCCCTGACTTGACATTGATTCGTCAACGCCAATGAAAGTAAGTGAGCAAGAGAGTGCAGAACATGACAAACAGAGGGAGTGAGCAACGAAAATGGCACTATAAGTGAGCGATAGTGAGTTGAGCAATAGGAAAATGGCTTCAAACAAGAGAGCAAATGAAAGAATACACCCATAGGAACGAAAAAACTGTTAATTTAAAAATTTAACTTTTTTTAATATTTTACTAATTTAAAATTCGTATGTAAATTATGTATAAAAGGTATGTCTTCATTACATACAGATTTTACATAAAGAAGTTTAGGTAGAAACTCATTTTTTGTTACATAAAAAAAAATCCATATGTAATGCAATTTTACATATAGATATAATTTTGTATTTAAAATATGTAAAACCCTTTTGAAAATGTAAACAACTCTTTTAAAAGACCCAAAACACTACCACTATGAAGTGAAAAACACATAACCCTTTCTTCCCTAAACATATTTCCCTACAACTTCAATCCTCTTCCTACAATTTCTCACTCAAAGTTCAACTTCTTTGTAATCAGAGGTTGGCGTTGTGTTCACCGTTAAGTCTACCTAAACAAATTCTAATTTTGGGTTGAGGTAGAGGTTTGCGAATTTGATGGACGTTTGGGGCTCTTCGAGTTGTTGGGTTATCTTCTAAAGGTTAGGGAAGTTAATTATGTTTGTTGAATTTGAACTGTTTATTTCGATATGGGTATGTGTGACAATGATTGGATAATAAAATGTGAATGTTTAAAGTGTTTGTCGTCACTTTTTAGTGTTATGAAAACTTTAGTTCTTTGGTCATCACTTGATTTTGTACTTTGCTGATATTAAAATTTTGAATATGTTATAACATATGTATTTAATTTATGTTGAATTGAATGTTTTTGATTGTTGATTTATTATGATATGAGTTTGGATGAGAGCATTTTAGATTGAACAATTGAGTAGATTGGTACTAGTTGGGAAGTGTTTTGGAATAATTAAAATTGAAGAAAAAGTGAAAGGTACCAATTTATGTAGTTGAGCAAGCTAAAATGTTGTCATTTTCATCTTTGTTGTCATGGAACTGAGCGGTACAAGTAGGCGATGAACAGTATGAGTGGGCGTTGAGCGGTACAAGTGGTTATTGAACTCCAACCTTCATTTGTTTTCATGTCATAGAGGATTCTCATGACAGCGTTGAGCTGTATTTTTACCTCTGAATGCCACTTTGATAGGGAACCCCCTAACTTCGTGAGTTGAGCGTCAATTCCTATCATTGGGTGCAACCCAGTTTCCTGCTATGTGCCCTCTTCATAAAATGAAGATTCCCGTAACAATAACCATAGCATCGAGCTAAAATTTTAACCGTGGGTCCTAGACACAAAGTTCCTTACTTAAATCAGTCAGATCTTGAATTTGAAGTTTGTAGTGAGAGTAATTTTTCTTGTAAGGTTTCCTTTGTAACACCCCAATTTTGGGATGTCACGGAAAGTTAGAAAATTATCGTGTTTAGCGGAAAAGGATTATCATTGAAAATGTACTAATAAAAAAACTTTTAATTTGATTTAAATTACAAAGTTCAAAACGTCACTTTGTAAAAAAAATTCAAAAAACAATTGCGAAAAAAATTTTACATAGTTATTAGTATCTGATTTAAAACAACTAAATAAATTATAAAAACTCCGGAGTCCATCCCAACCTTTCGTCAATCTACTCCATGTAAAAATTATCTGCAATATCATATGCTCCCGTATAACACACATGTTATACGATCATCACACAAACAACAAACACACAAACAAACAAATAGGGGTAAGCTAACCATAAACAATGATATATAAAAGAATGTAGTAAATAAAACACGACAAATAATACTCAACATCTCATTCATGTAACACTTAAGCATTAAGATCACAATCAAACTTTATTTTGAACACACAACCCCCACATCCAAACAACCATATCAAACCAACAAACTATCACATTCATCTAAAATCCTTAAACATAATAATCATAATCAAGCTTTTGTTTTCCGTGGCCTTTTACCCCACAATAACATCTAGTTTCCTAGAAATAGACGGTTCGATGTGTCCCGTTATCACAGCCAGACTATCTCCCTTATTCCTCAAGGAATTATGAGTAAAAATGTCAATGCATCGCACACCAGGCACTATACTCGCAATGAGCCGAAATAAGGTGAAACATCTTTCCCCTTCTCATTGCTTCACACAGGCGAGAGAGTACAACACTCAAATGAATCCTCTACCACGACTTCACACTGGCGTAGAAGACCCATTTCCATTGCTTCACATAGGCGAGAGAGTCTTCACTGGGTCTCTAGGTACGGTAAACCTCACACAACACTTAATTTCACCAACAGCTTTCAACATGCAACACATGAGAATTACACATTGCCAACAAAATACACACCATCACATCATTCCTTCCAATACCAAAACCCCACTGCGGCACATAAAAGAAGAAGAAAGGAAAACCTCATTTTTCATAAGCCTAAGGAAAAAGAAAGACTATGTCTATGGTGAGAAAGAAACGTGACATTTGACAACTCTTATTGGGCCCCACATGTGTAAATTAAATTGGAATAGTTTTGCTTTCATAAAACAATTTATGTTCAAGATAAATAGGTCCTGACACATTAAGAGTGAAAAGAGAACGTGCAATGCTTCACGTCTAATCATCCCATCAAAGGTTACACATCCTTGACCTCACTAAAATATATGGCAAACATGCACTGCAACTTAACAAATCGTGAAACCCATGAAGAAGAGAAACCCATACTGCCCACACTCATAAATGTGCTCATCCATATATCTCTCCCCAATCATCAAAACCTATGATATACAGAACCAACCAAACCATGTACACATGTGGTAAGAGAAAATAAAGAAACAAAACTACCTAAGTGAACCTACTACAGCAAACGTTGAACCAAAGGAGTAAAACAAGTTCATATGTGGTAAAAAGAATGACAAAGCTGCAGCATACATTGAACCAATAAAAGCAAAACTATCCTTAACCAACCATTGCACCATCTTATATCCTACTAATGAAACCCAAAAGTTGGCCCCCACCTTGTTAAGGTCCAAGCACTTCTATAATCTAAAAGAAAGAGAAGGGAGAATGATTATAATACTCTACCATCTAAGGAAGGAGCTATTACGTAAACTCAATTGCAGAGAAAATAATAAAGAGAAAATACTCCTACATTCCCTCCTAAACGACCCAATGATTCCATGCATGCATGTGACTTAACCCCGCAACAATGGAAACCACAAACTGTGCATTAATATTCACGTATCAAAACTGCACCAAAAATAACAATAAAATATGAAGTCAAAACCCACGTACTGTACACTATCGCAGCTCTTGTTCTACCATCACAAACGTGGAGCGCGAGCCCTCTTCGTCAAAGCCACCTACCAATGCAAACCCAATACTCCAAAATGCATTCTAGAAACCATCGATGTGGACAAAAAGAAGAATGAAAGAAAGAATTACAAAACCTCATGTAGTCCTAGGTTTCTTTCTATATGATTCATGCAACACATCCATAGAGAATCAAGAAGAACCCACCCCTCACACTTATATGTTTAACGTAATCAATATACCAGGAAACCATAGCAATTGTGAAAGAAAATAAGAAAACATTCAATCATTGTGGTGTGTTCATACATAACAGAAACAACAAGAGAGCAAAAACGAAAATAAGATGTAACTTCCCCTACCTGGATTACTTTCTCCGATACAGTTTCTTTCACAGCCTCCTCCGTTCTTCATAGGTTCTTTTTAATGTTAAACTTTTGTTGTCTTCTCTCCTTAGCTCTATTTGCACATTTTAGAAATAGTAAAGTATTTTATCCCCTCTCCTAAAATCCTATCTTTTAATCTATAATTACTACATCCCTAATATTTTTCTATTAATATTCTAGAGGATAAATATAATATTCTTGGCAATTTATTTTATGCCAGCAAAGATTTTCAAAAGATAAAAAATGGATTTTGTACCTACAGAGATTAACAAAAGAAACAACCACACATATATATATATATATATATATATATATATATATATATATATAAAACTATATCAAATGTGAATGGAGAGAGTGGCTTTTAATAGCCATGCACATGAATTTAATGACACGGAAGAGAGTGAAAGAAAAATCTTAACAAGTATATAAGATATATTTGGCCATCCAAGATTCGTACCTATGCCCTTGCCAATGATAAATTAAATGTTCAATCTTGATATTATGCACATTACTAATATATAAACATATATCCTCTGCATAATATAACTAAATAAAATAATTAAAATAAATAAAACCACAAATTAAATCACTTAAATAATTATCCCAATATTTCATAATTCAGTAAATTAAATAAATTAACAATCTTAATAAAGTCATTAATTCCTTCCAATGATTTCTATTTATTCTAAATTTTTCCAAATCTTACACCTTTAGATTAGAATGTTGATATCTTTGACCTTTGATTCTTTTTTGATGCAAATCCTTTTCTACAATTCTCCTATTAATGTAATCCCATTATCTTTAATTTGAATGTAAAAACATAATTTTGGGAGTTTTGCACAAGCTAGAGTTTTATTTCTAAATCCCTAAATAGTTGTACCTATGTTATTAAGTTGCCATTTTGCATCTTTAAATACTTGTGTGAGAATGTGCATATTAATTTGGGACTCGGTAAAAGCATATGAACCATTTGGGGGTGTACTTTTTATTTGAAAGGCATGATGTGAAATGTGAAGGAGGCATGTTGTTGTGTTGTGAATTATGAATGGTTGACGACCAATGTTGTTGTGTGTTTTGATGTGATGAGTTAAGTTGTATGGAATAAGTATGATGAAGTAAAGTATGTTTATGGCATAATTCCATGGGTTTCATGAGAACATTCTATGGTGGTGTATGTGTTTGGCGAAATTTCATGGGTCTCGTGAGTAGATTCTATAGCGACGTATGTGATTAGCGTAATTCCATGGGTCTCGTGACTAGATTTTATTATGGTGTGTAACATTCCGGTCGGATATTACTAAGTTTTAAATAATATAAAATAAAAGGAATAACAAAGTCATGTTTAATTAAATGTCTTTCCCAAAACACGGGAAATTAAAATCCTTTTTAATCGTCACTCATAAACAATATAATTTAAACTTCAAGTGTTTACATTTCCAAAACTGGGAAAACAAAATCCAAGTTAAGAAGTAATTAAAGTAAACAACAAAATCAAATCCCTAAGCATCCCCGCTCTAGATCTATGCCTCACCAGCACCACCTGCAACATCATATACTCTCGTGTAACGCATTATACAATCATCACCAAACGCAAGCAGATAGGGTGAGCTAACATTATTAAATTATATATACAATTCAAATATATATACATACACTCATCAAAAGAACTCAATCCTTTGATTCCATACCACACGGCCACTACCATGTTATCCATGTTCTACGTCTTTAGATGATAACCTCAAGATACCCTTTGCTGCTTCCACCTACAAGCCACAACTCTTAGAACACGCACGAGAAACCTACTACAGACCATACTCCATAATGCCAGGTAGAGTTCCTAATACGAACCATAGTTCGTATTTGCTCCAAGACTACCAAACTCGTTGGCTAACGTCGAAGAGGGCAATCTTTCTGGACCCATCTGTACGAGCCACAACTCCAACACTCACACCGAACTCCCTAATCTAAGTCACAACTAAAGGAATGCCCGTGCCCATCCGCCATCCCGAGCCACAACTCAAGGGATGTCATTCTAAGCCACAACTCAAGGAATGTCATGTGTTTACCCTCTATCCTGAGCCACAACTCAAGAGATACCATTCTGAGTCACAACTCAATAAATGCCACAACAAAGTCCATCCTTAAGATATCACCCAAAGTCTCATAGACCACGCACATCCAAAGAAACAAGCCACGAGTCATGTAAGACTCTATGTCTTATTATGCACCTAAACCTATTATTCCATGCACACCATACCAATACTTGACCATGGACCCAAGATATACATGCTTCCACGAACTTGCCCGCTCGTGGTCCTGCCTCTACGAACCTCCCTGCTCGTAGTCCAACTCTACGGACCTCCCTGCCCGTAGTCCAAGACACGTGATCCAACAACTACGAACCTCCCCGCTCGTAGCAATCCTCAAGTGTGAGCTCAGAACATACAAACCTCCTCGCTCGTATCCTCACACGAGAGCATTATAATATGAACCTCCCCGCTCATATTATCACATGTTCACCACCAGCCATGAACCTACCCACTCATGACACAATCAAGCATCTCTTGGTCCAATCCCAACATCACAAACACGTAAAACATAAGCCAACAGAACACACTGCTCTCTACGCTATCACCTAACGGTGCCTAAGCGCCGCCAGGCGTCATTATAGCGCAGACCGCTTGGCAATCTCAACATGTTATCGCCTAGCGGTGTGCCCCGTGCCGCTAGGCACAACACCAGTAATGACCCCAAGACAGGTTCTAATGACCCCAAAAACTGCACGTCAACCAGAGCACCCAAACCACATATCCAATTATCCTAACATGGCCTAATCACACTTAAGCACATCATATTCACAATCATATAGATATGAAATACATATTTACACTTGTATTCAAATCAAACATATATCATATCATTCAACACCTACAATAATTCCCGTATCTAATATCTTATCCCAAAAATCAAGTTTCACATAACTATCCAATCATCATTAGTGGCCATTTTCACATACTTATAACATCATACATTCAAGCTAACATATATAGATTTATAGATTCAACATGACTCAACAAGTACTACCAAAAACATACTCATCAATCACACATCTATATATGTATGTGTATATATATATATATATATATATATATATATATATATATATATATATATATATATATATATATATATATATATACACACACACACACACACACACCTATTCCACATATCCACGCATCACCTAACGACAGTTCTTTTACCGCCAAAAAAATTGGGTGGTTTCAACATGAGTCGCTTGACGACTTTGAAGGCCCGCAAGGCAGTTTCTGGAAAATTTCCAGAAACTCAATATAGTCCAAAAAAAGCATAACTAGGCATTCAGGCTTATCATACAATGCACAATTACATAAATAAATATTAAGTACGAGGTACAACTGCCCTAACCTGGTTTCCTTGCTCAAGGTTGTGCAATCCGAGCATTGCTTTTGTTCCACAAAGGCTTCCCCTCTTGCCTCCACCCAAACACACGCACCAACACTTCTTAGTCTTGTTAAAGCATCCAGAACGCATTTCCAAAGTCCTCACACTATGGAAAACTCCAAACCTACTCTTTTCCTCTCACCAAGGCTCTTAACTACAACTTAATTAAGCTTAATGGTGGTAAAACGAAAATTACATTAAAAGTATATTTAATTGCCATTCAATGGTTGTTCTATGATAATTTGCCTAGCCTTCCTAGGTATCCTCGCTAGGGTTTTTCTGCCCCTTCACATTCATGCCAAAAGGAATTTTGGCAAAAAGGAACTTATTTCATTTCAGCCAAGATTCAAACACACAACCACACAATTGCAATTCAAGTGCACAACCAATTCATGTTTCATGATAATTCCTATAAATCTAGGATTATATTATCACTCATTCTTGATCAAGCAATTTATTATTAAAATACACACAATTAACATACAAAAGACTTGAACCCAAGTCCTCTCAACATAACCAAGTACTCTCAACCACTTGAGCTAGCACTTTTCCACATCATAAACCCAACATTAAATGCCATAAAGGTTCCCACTACATGCATTTATTAAATATTTATTTATTTAATTATTTAAATTTCTTGGGTCTTACATGGTGTATGTGTTTGTTGCGAACCCATGGCTGATGGAGCTCCAAGGTGTGGTGGTTGGTTAAGACTCCATAGGCAGCGAAATTGGGAATGGAAACAAGTGTTTAAGGATCTTGTAGCAATGGACTTTGGAGTGGTGAAAATAGACTAGACTAGAAACTAGACTAGTGGAAGGTGGCTAGAGGAAATGTTGGAAACCTCTAGCTTAGGTGCTCTCAAAATAATAGAAGAGTGGAGTGATCTCAACACAAGCATTCTAATAGTAATTTCAAGAGTAACCTTATAAAGAGTGTGGAGTCTCTCATTTATAGTAGAGAGTATCTCCTAAAATGAAAACCAAATGCAAGACTAAATGAAATGCAAATGCAAGGTGGTTGTAACTCCCCAACTAAAACCCGGTGCTACTAGATGTTCTTTACTTGTCTAATGTATCATTTACTAAAGGGAAAAATTATTTGTATTCCATTAACAAATACCAAACAAAAAATAATAATAATACATCACTTGAATGTATCATCTTTTAGACATACATGATATTTATGTGAATAAAATGTTAACATACATATAAGTGTTTGTAACAGAAGTTTGTTTATACTTTTACAACTAACTAAAGGTACTTTTAGTTTGAAATACATCACAAACAAGTTACACCATGTCAGTTGTAGCTTTAACACAATCCAAAGTTAAGAAAAGTTAAACTAGACAATCTCATTGTTACATTCTAGGTCTCCAATTTCTTCCTCTAAAAAATAAAGAAAGTAAGGGTGAGTTTTTCCCTTAACTCTAAAACTTCATCATAACATTTCAAAGTATGGTCATTTGAATAAACTTTCAATTAAATGAAACATTTTCACAAAAGTTTAAATCTTCATAACGTCATAACTAACCATGCCAAAAATATCTAATCAAATTAATCAAAAAAATAATCATTTATGTATGTTTTAAATTTAGGATATCAAAATCCTCATTTTCAATCTTTTAATAATCATATTCATATAATTTCGAGTTTCAACTCATCAGTATATTCATCTCATATTCTTTCTTTATATACTTTGGGTCCCAAACACTACCATTAGACTTTTCCGAATCATAATAGTCTTACGCCAATATGGATAGTGTCAGCAGGCTAAACGTTCTCACTGATACGTGTACGTTATTCCACCTTCCTGGTCTTACAGTATATTCAAGAGGACGATCGAGAATAGAGTGTGAGGCTTGTGAATTTTCGAATACTCGACTAATTGTGTATATCAATCCAGGGTATCTATATCACCACCCTCCATTATCCTAGGTCTATCAGACTTTTCTCTGGACTCTATACCCAATGTATCTCTATACTATCCATACTGTCCTTTTTATTCTTTATTTTTGTACTTTAATTTATAATAATCCTTTCGCATTATCTTTATAATTCTTGAGACTTTCAAAAAATTTTGGTAGCATAACAAGTGTGTTTCTAATTTGTCACAATTTTCAAAATAGTGAAAACAACCAAGTTAAAAAGAATTTAAAATTAACAACCAAACATAAATCATTCTTTCACAATAACTTTACAGAAAATTAATCAAAATAGTAAACACAATTAAAACATAATTTTCGTATAAACTTTTATAAGTAAAATAGCCAACTTGTTTTATTTATAACTTTTTGAGTAAAACTCCAAATAAGATGATTCTTGAACCTAACCATAGGTTTTCATACCCAAGGAATCCATTTTTCAACTCAAAATTTCAAGATAATGTATGAAAATTTTAGAATCAAGAAGACAAATTGTATACTTAAAGAAAACTTGTTAAGATAAAGACTTAGAGATTTGAGATAGACCCTCCATACCTTGGAGATGCTAATTATACTCTAAGATGAAAATGAAGACCTCAAGATTCTGGATTTTCCTCTCCTACTTCAATTTTCTCCCAAGACTTTAAACCTCTCATTCTCTATTGTTTTGGATTTTTGTGAAGAAATGTGTGAAATGAAGTACTATTTATAGGAAAAAATCTTAGACAAAGGGATAAGGATGTTATGTATTGATGGTAAATTTATGAGATTCCTTAGTGAGGATAAGTTTATTTTGACCATAGAGAGAAGCTTGGTTGAAATTCCCATTGTAGGAAACTTTCTATAAGACTTGTTTTTACTCCAAAGTGTAAAATTCACATCTCTTACCACACAGCTCTATTTGTAAATCCCGTGAAACTAAATACCCATGTCTCTAGAACATATCGAACAAATATGAGCTCAATCCAACGGTTAATAAAACTGTAATCAAATTTTTACTAAAATAACCCAAAATAGGACGTAACTAACGCTAGTTCAAACTGCAAAAATTATTTCTCTAACCACAGACCTCTAAATCCAAATCCAAACGGTCAAACTTTAGTAATATGTCTTAACAACTCTATATAAAAATTGCATCTTGATCCAACGGTTAACGAAGTGGGCATAAAATATTTACCAAGGTAACTCGGACCTTACTTTTACACTAAAGTGAGGAAGTAATTGCTCCTTGCATACATCTCCAAATCACAATCTCACCGGTCATATTGAAGAACTATGTTTTAAGAATTCTCTATAAAAATTTCAGCCTAATCCAATGGTTAATGAAGCTTAATCACAATTTTACTTACACAACTCAAAATAAGAAGTAGTTAGCACCCCAAAAAAATCATCTTTTACATTGTATAAAGCCCTTTGTCAATTCACTTATGAAATCATAAAATTACTTCATATTATATATTTAAACAAGAAAGTTAAATATAATTAATATAAATAGAGGGTGTTACAATGGCCATGTGAAGCACATGTGTCTAGATCTAGATCTAGATCTAAGATCCACAAAAAGTGGATCACATGCCATGTGGCATGTCACACTTTCCTCATTTGACACATGTGCTAAATGTGCAACTCATGGCTAAGGCTAGATGCAAACTTGGTCTAGACTTTTGTAATTGGGCTTGAATGGACCCAATTGTAAAAGCTAGATCAATTATGATCCAAAACTACTTCTAGTAATTTTACAATTTTTTTTTAAAACATGGCCTAAACAATGGGCCCAAAAATAAAGTCTAATCTTATGTCTTGACATGTCTTTGATTATTGGGCCTTGGGCATTAAGGTGCATGTGGGCCATGGAATGGACCTTGGCGTTGGCCTAAGTTATAAGCCTTGTTGGGATCACATCAATGGTTGTCATGAGTAAATTGTGTATGGCATATGTGTTTGGCCTCACTCTATGGATCTCGTGAGTATATTCTATGATGGTGTATGTGTTTGGCATAATTTCATGGGTCTCGTGAGTAGATTCTATGGTGGCGTTACTTCAGTCTTTTATATTCTTCTCTTGTAAATTATATGTGTTGATAAATGATTGATAAAATCTTATGAAATATATTCTATGTCTTATATATACGATACTATTTTTATAAATTAGCTTACCCTCTATTGTTGTTTGTCTATTATGTGTTGTGTTCTTCTTCTACAATGATCACTTTCCTTCATGGAAAAGATGGAGAATGTATATTGAGGAGTCAACTGTTTGGGCAATTAAAGAGTATTAGATCAAGTTAGGTATAATTTTGTAATAAAATTATAATATAGTAGTTTGAGAATGTATATGAGTGATATTACTATAGTCCTATCTTGTGTGTATAAGAATTTAAGTTTAGATTGTAGAGACTATTTAGCAAATTGGAAGTATTAAGAATATACAATGTCTTGATAAAGTGATGAGGATGACCAATCATGATAATATCAAAGATAGTTTTCCTTTCTTAATTCTAAAACTTTCGGGATAAGAGTGATAGACAATAGGTAGTTGGTATAAAGTAGGTTATGTAGTCAATCAATGTTGAGAAAGTATGTTTAGAAAAGTTTTGGTTGTTAGAGGGATAGATACAGATACACTTTAAGTATTGTCTTTTGTTCAAATTCTTGTCACGTTTTCGCCTTTGTGGTTTGTGTTAAGTGCTCTATAGTGGTAGAGGAATGCAAATTCAAGGTCAACTTGGCATGCTTACCTTTATAGAGTTAGATAAGGCCTTTGAGACCAGCTTTTGTCTCGAAGGTATGAAGTTGTAGTATGTTGTATGTCAGTGGGTGAGGAAAGCTAAGTTTTGGGTTTCGAAGAATAGGAAAAGATGTTGGAGTTTGGTATAAGGGGAGACATCGGTGTGCGCCTACGTGACAAGGTTAGAGTATCTGCATTGGTTCTACATCCCTACAATGTTTAAACCTTGAAGGTGGAAAGTGGTGGAAGATTTGAGGTTAAAGTTGAAAAAGGTATAGGAACCCTGAAGTGAATAAAGGGGATCAATCTTTGGAAAAGAAGACTAAGAAGAAGTTGAGCTTGAGGATTAGTTAGGTTGGGTGGTGTTCCTATGTTAAGAGAAAGACAGTTTTTTTAATGAGAATGAAGTATCATAGAGGTTTTATACCACGTTCAACAATCAAAAAGAGATGGTTGGATCTTCTTAGCAAGTATCAACATCAAAGTCAAGAATAGAAAAGATGTTTTGAGAAAAATGATTCACACGAGGAGGAAGATTTGACCTTGGGTTGAGGTGCGAGATTTCAAATGCCGGAAAAAGAAGCAAATCGTTAAGTTTGATCACATAAGGAAGGGAAAACTAGTGATGCCAAAGCATAATGAAGGAGAAAGAAGAAATTTCTTAAGTAGCTGAAAGGGTGTCTACAATAGTTGGTGTTAAATAGGTTAAAAAAAATGATCTAATTCAAAGATACATGTAAAAAAGGTTGTGCATGGAGTATTATATCCCTTGGTGTCGCCAATATGGTAAATGAGTCATGGTTTCCTACAAAAGGGAGTTGTGTTGAGTTGATGGTTCTGATATAGTTTTGGCCAAGTGAAGACTTCTCACACATGTGACATGTCTTGTGGTGATCAAATGATCCAAATTTAAAGTCAATTTGAATTGCTTCCTTTATAAGGTTGCAACATAATCTCCAGGGTGAATTTGTTGTTTCCCAATCTCAATCCTATAGGTGGTAACACCCAACGAAGTGATGTTCTTTGATGCAAAGAGGCTACCAATAGTTACGTATCGAGTGTTGAATAAGTTAAAAAGTGAGGGCAGAGTTTTATATGGTTCAAATTTAGATGACAAAGACAAGTGAAGAACATGCACAAAGGACCTCAGTTGTGGAAGAGCTTCTAGAGGTGTTCCGAAGGAGATACAAGAATTACCATCTCGGAGCGATGGGGTTTATTATTTCATTGTTTTCTGAAGCATAACCAATGTCAATAGTTCCTAATTGGATAGTTCGTGCTAAGAGTGTAAAGTAAAAGAAGCAAGTGGAGGAGTTATTAGAGAAGTGATGGTTTAGACGTAGTGTATCACCAAGATAACTCAAAGTTTCATGGATTTTGGAAGAGAAGTAGTTGTATGTCCATCCGTTCAAGTGTAAGTCTTGACTAAGGGAGGATTGGTTAGTAGGGTATACGGTTGTAATGAATGGAGACAATGTGGAGGAAATGGAATGCTAAGGCTATAAATTAAAATGGGTGTTTCAAGGGTGTTGCAAGTTTTATAATGAAGAATGGTATAGGGGTTTGAACTTATATTTTTCTTTTGGGGTTAACTTTGATCAAATTGGGGGAATAGTTATATGGAATATATTCATTATTTTACCCTTGGTGTTGCGAAATTCTACTGGTGATTGAATTTTATGCCATGGGTTCATTGGATTTTATGTGTTCATGATGAAGTTAGGGGTTATCATCCAATAACATGAAAATTGGGGTTTATGGATGGAAGAATGACTTGGTTTAAATGGTTCAATTAGACAGTTGAGTTTTCTTTAGTGTTGGATTCATTTCTATGAATAAGCGTGAGTGACTTTATGGTTAAATTGCAATGGTCAATATGATAATATTCTTTTTTTTTTGCATGAAACTGTTATCAGGATGTAAATACCTTTAGGTAGCTGATGTTTTGTTGTTGTAGATTCAAGAGTAAGTGTAGAATTTTAGTGTTGAATTATGGTTGCATGGTTTTGATTGATGCGTGAGTTCTATTAGGTGACGAATATTAAGTGGGTGCAGGCTTCATTGTGATCAAGTGCAGAAATTCATTTATGTGTGAATTGGTAAGTTGGTGAATGAAATTATGTTGTGTTTATGTGAATTGTGCATACCTTGGAAGTTTGGAAGGTAAGAAAGAAATAAAGTTTTTGTGGAGGATTAAGTGGAACTTTGATATGGTAAAGGATTACTTGATGTTTTTCCAAGTTTGGGTGCTTTAGAGTGAACCAAAAAGGTGTTTTTACGTTGTTTTTCGGATTTATGACAATGGTTGTGGGGTCGGGTGCTGGCTTCCTTCCGCCAGGTCCCGAGTTTGGGTTTTTGGGGCACTAGTCGCTGGTTTCCTGATGAAGGATTATCTTGTTCCTTTCACAAAGCTCAAGAGAAGAAGATGATGGATTGATTCAAAACAAAAAGGAAAGCACATAAACCATAGAAAACCAAGAACAATTAATGGAAGAGGAAAACATAAAATGGAAAGGAAAGAAATGGTAAAAATGTGAGAAGCACGCCACTACAAGGCTAGGCTAGAAGCCATGGAAACCTTGAAGATGAGTGGATGTGTGCCGCCACTTGCTATGCAAGATA
>Ga0209589_1004672_pt1 | contig 23526 bp, 19 predicted proteins | sample CowpeawhiteBW_FD_187525 | JGI IMG/M metagenome (GOLD analysis project Ga0209589, IMG submission 187525) | Root nodule microbial communities of legume samples collected from California USA - Cow pea white BW (SPAdes) (version 2) | ecosystem: Host-associated > Plants > Roots > Nodule | place: USA...
CCAGTTTTGAAACAACCGAAGCATAAAAGTGGGTATATGGCTTCGGGTGATAACCGAGGCCAAAAGGGGTACATTTTGGCCTCGCCCCAATATGCCTCGGTTCGAGACCCGAGGCAAAATGTAAAAAATAACCGGGACAAAAAGCCCTTACTGCACTAGTGTGTGTGTGGAGTGTGGAGAATCTCGGTTACGTAATCGGTTCATAATATGAATGTTTAGGAAGATACTTGTTAGATATCACTGTACCTATGTTGCAACAATAATGCAGTTGTCATGACATATAGTGTAATGCTTTGAAAAAAAGAGAATTTGTTTGAGGTAGCTAGCAGAGGGTGAGAATTATGGTGTTCTATCACTTAGAATAGAAGCCCCCATTAGAGTGGGAAAGGTCCACCTATTTGATGCAGAGGTGGTAGGTTCTTTGTAGATGACAAGCAGAAAGGATAATATAAGAGTAATAAAGATGACGAACAGTTGCACCATTTTCATTAAACCCTGCATCTTAGTTCACAATTCGGTTTTTTTTCCAAAATGGTGCAATTTTAATCCCTATTTCCTAAATTGGTGCAGGCTTTTTTTTTTAAATTCCTGACAGAGGTAAGTCGTGCACGACTTCGTCTTGAAGAAGTCGTGCCAAAGTAAGACGAGTTTGATTAAGTTGTGCTGAAGTTGTCCTAAATCACATAGACTTCAATATCTTTCATGAAATCGTCACAAACAGAGACGACTTCACTTAAATTAATTACAAGAATAATCAAAGTCGTGCCATAATGGGACGACTTCATAACAAGGAAAGTCTTGCCATATTGGCACAACTTCAGTATTGGGTTATTAAGAAAGTCTTGCCATAATGGCACGACTTCAGTATTAGGTTATTATGAAAGTCTTGCCATAATGACACGACTTCAATGTTTTGCACTATAAAGGAAGTCTTTCCACAATGGCACGACTTCAGTGTGTTAAGCTATAAAGAAATTCTTACCATAATGGTACAACTTCATTGTTAATCATATGTGAATAAAGAAAAAAAAATAGAAGTTTAATAAAAAAGAGAAAAAATTATTGAATTATGATAATATTAAATTGAATAAAGAAGTTAAAATTTTTATTGTATATACAAGATATACAAAGGTAAAGAAAAAGAAAAGAGTTTTTTAATAACAAATATATGAGATCCAATAATTTTTTAGTTGATATGTATTAAAATAAAAGTGAACAACAAAGTCGGTAAACTGAAGTTACAAGACTGTTCCCCTAATAAGGAAAACCCTAGACCAGCTTAACACTAAACAGGTGAATAGCAAACACACAACTTTCATCGCTACTGATATATAGTTTTTTTAGTTCTTGTGGACACCGTACTCCAAGGTCGCTACACTAATTGATATTGAGGTCTCGCCAAAATATTCCAACTAACCCTTTGAATTTTGATCAGCTTCACAGAGAAGATATGAGAGGTAGAACAGAAAGAAATTGGCCTCAATACCATGCCACATGGATAGCAATGTGGAACGATCGCTATAATTGTCTAATTGAAGGTATTAACTTCACTGGCAATGGCCACTTGCGTGACACCACAACATATATGGAGTGGTACATTAACCATGTTATTTGTTATATTTTGCCTCCGCAATCATCATCCGACGACATGTAAGTCACCTCACTTGAACAATTTATTTGTAAGTTTTTTATCATCTTAACTAAATATTTTCATTTTATATTACAGTACGATATGCCACAAGAGTCTACCCAACCTCCACCACACACTCCTTATCAGCATGTTGGGTCTTCTTCATATGTTCCACCATACTTGGATGAGTCACAACCAATGTCTTCACATACTCCATTCCAGCAAGTTCCATACACATACAACATGTTTCTTTAACAACCAGACACTTTTTCTAGTCTTACACAAAATGTCTTTGCAACTTCTTTGTCAACACCTCCATCCGCATATCCCACATCCTTCCAACAATATTATCGGCCTACAATGCCACCACAAATGGTGGAAGATATAAACCAAAGACAACAACATGAAGATAATGATGATGACGATCCAGTTCAGAGCCCTCAAATCAGACCTAGACGACACTGAAGAAGACCTCCTTGTGGCGTAGGCTCTCATAGAAAACTTTCATGCCCTATTATAAGAAACCAAAATCATCATGAAACTTTTAATTACTTATATGCATTATTATTTAACTAATTAATATGACTAAAAAATATTTAATTTTTATTCGAACTAAAGTCGTCCCAATATGGTACGACTTCTTCATTATCAATATAACATTGAAGTCTCTCCAATATGGAACGACTTATTCATTAACATTTAATACTAAAGTCTTTCCATATTGGCACGACTTTGCTTAGATTGTTAATTAAAGTCGTCTCAATATGGCACGACTTCTCCACAACATAGAAGTCTCTCCATGTTGGCACGACTTCAGCTTATTTTAATTAAAATCGTCTGATTTTGGCATGACTTCTTCATATTGAAATCGCACCATCTTGGCACGACTTACCCTTCGCCGAAATTTAAAAAAAAAATTGCACCACTTTAGTAAATGCATAAATAAATTACACCATTGTGGGAAAAAAAACCTCACAATTCAATTATTTTAAAAGTTATAATCCTATATGTAAGTTATTAACTATTATGTGACTATTATGGGATTTGAATATATAAAAGTATAAAAGTTTAAAAAGTAAAAATAAAAGAATTATAAAAAAAGCAATAACAATTTTAATTTTTAGAACAAAAAATTCAATAACTTTTTCATTTATTTTTAAAAGCAAAGAAAAAAATTAAACATCTCAACGTATTTTTAACATCAATAATAAATAATAAATAAATATATTTTTTCTCATACAAAATAAATTGTATTAATTTATTTATTCTTTCTATTAATTTTTTATTATTTTATTGAATAACAATTTTTAAAGTTTAATATTTTTAACTTATTCAAAAATTATTTCATATTACATTTATCATTAAGGATAATTTAGTAATTTTAATATTCTATCTATTATAATTTTTCTTTATCTATCATATTGGTCTCATCACTCTAAGTTTTTCACAAATTTTACTCAAAATCCACTTACTTTTACTTCCAAATCTGATAGACTCATCCTCAAGCTAGGTTGGGTGATGAATTCAAATTTTTGCCTTCATTTAATTTTTAAATTTGGGGATTTAATAGAATTTTTGTGTTTAAGGATTGATTTAATTAGGATTTGTGATTATTGGAGTTTTTGAGTACGTAAGGTAAAAATGGCATAAAAATTGATTATAAGCCCAAAATCAGGAAATTCTGGAAAAGAATAATTCAGGAGCTAAATGCACCCCCAATTTTATTTTACACACTTCCCCTACAAGTGGACCACAAAAACCTGTTATGCACCCCTAGTTTCTACTAAGTTACACCCCCTCCTACTACTTAAACTCCACTCAACCAGATTATGCCAAGTGGCAATCCTCACCTTCTAAATTTGTCCAACCACATGATGACATGTGTCATAATCCTCCACTCACCAAATTGACCAATCAGAGCTTGCCACGTCACCATCTTCCAAAATGAAACCCTAACCCTTGTTTTCCTCCTCTCCCACCATCACCATGCCGAAAGCCGTGACAACCACTTTCACGAGTTCCTTCGACCACCACGAACCAGAACAACAACGGAAACCATCTTCGCGAGTTTCTGCAGTAATCACGGAGCCACCATGGCGCCCACCATCGTTCTCCACCACTTTCTTCACACAGCCGCTGCACGCAGTAACACCACGAACCAACGTTGTGGGAGAAGAAGAAGAAACAACAGTGTTTATGCACCTACAACAGCCTTCACGCACCAGTTGTAGTGCTGTTTTCAGCCACCACTGTTGCACCTCGCATCAATATTAACACAGATCTACACTACCAGGGAAGCAACAAGAATGAACCAGAAAAAGCAGCAATACATCAACAACACCTTCATCGTCGCACAGCGAAACAACAACCTTGCACCTTGCGGAAACCATCACTGCAGCGTGCCTCCACACCATGCTTGATGCGAGTCCTCCTTCGCCGAAGCAGCGTTGCTACCACCACGCATCGGCACCGTGCCGGAGTCAATCAGTCGCTGGAATCTGCACAGCAGCAACCGTCATCACGTAGCAGCTTCATTGGAGAAGAGTGTGAGAGTGAAACCCTAATTCTGGAAAGAGAGTGCACTCTGCTATTACACAATCAAACTGGTCAACAGGTCAACTAGTCAAAGCAGCAGTCAACTCTGGTCAAATTCTGGTCAAGATTGTAAAAATGGTTAAACAAGAGGGGCAGAATTGGAAATTGGACAGAAATTAAGTTGCTAATTAATTAAATAAAGATAAAAGATTTTAGCAACCGAACAAATAAAGTCCAAGTCCAATTGAAGCCTATATAAAGAGACCTAAGGGAGCAGAAGAGGGACACTTAGCAACTCTCTTGTTTTGGCAAATACCGTCATCCACCACATCTCTCATTCTTCCTTTTATTTTCTTTCCTTCATCATATTATTATCATGTATTCCATCCAAGCCATGGAGGGCTAAGCTTTTAGGGTTGATTCCACTGTAATTTCTTAACTAGATCCTGAGGTTAGATGAATTTATGTATTTGTTATTTTGATTATTGTTGTGGCTTTTGTTTATCTATGTCCTTTGCTTCTTAATAGAATAAAAAATAATGATTTTAAATCTACACGCATGTTAACCACATGAGTTAAAAGGTTTTTAAATTCAATTGAGACTTTACTTTGAAATGGTGACTATGGTGATGGTGGATTCACAGAAGCTTGGTGTTGAGAGAAAATGGCTCTCGATTTTGGTGATTTAATGGTGGGATAAAGGTTTTTGTGAAGTTCTAAGAGAGGTTAGGCCAACTCTAGAGAAATGGTTGCTAGAGGGACCTCTGGAGATGCTCTAGCAAGTGACTAAGAGAAGAAGTATGGCTCAAAAATAATTTTGGCAGCATAACATTATCATTCTCAAAGTGAGAAATACATGGGGGAGACACCTCTATTTATAGAGTAAGGTGTCTCCAAAATGGTTAAAACCCTAGAATGCTAACATGCACATAAACCCTAAAAATGCTATCTTGTTGAAGGAGAGTTTGACATGTGGCAATCCTCACTCTCACAAAACAAACCACTCATGTGTTGCCATGTGAAAAGCTACTTTATGAAAATTCTCTCCAATAAGATAATGACAGATGGCCACTACCTATGTAAGATAACTCTCCATTAAAGAGCTTGCCATGTGGCACAGGTGGGATGCTCTTCCTAAGCTAGTTTGATTAACATAATTAAACATCAAAGAGTTTCTTAAGTAGACGCATATGATGCTCCCTACTTAAGCAAGATTGTTTTTAAAACCCTACACTACTTGACTCTTTATACAAGGCCTAGAAGAAACCTACACTACTTGGCCCTTAATACAAGGCCTAAATATTCATAATCTACTAAAGATACTCCATTGTGACCTAAAAGAAAAGAGTTTTGCTTCACCTTGCAAAGATACTCCATCTCTTCATGAAAGTGCTTGACCATGCTAAGGGGTATGCCATCAAAAACCCTTCAAAGGAACACTATAAATCCATCCAAATTCATTCACATACACCAGTGCAGTAAGGGCTTTTGGCCCCAGTTATTTTTAATATTCTGCCCCGGTTTTAGAACCGAGGCATATTGGGGCGAGACAAAAAGGGGGTGGTTTTTAGCCTCGGGAGTGAACCGAAGCCAAAACACCCATTTTCTACCTCGGTTCTGGTAAACCCAAAGCCGTATAGGGAACTTTTATGTCTCGGTTCTGGTCGAACTGAAGCCATACAATCAAAAAGTATTTAATTAAATTAAAATTTCTAAGACCTCTTGGCCTCGGTTGTGGTCTGAACCGAGGCCATAGACTACTTTTTTGCCTCAGTTATGGTAAGAATCGAGGCCTAATGTACTATTTTTTTAAAATACGTTTTTTATTTTATGGTTATTCCCACATTTAAACCTGCATATTTTTTTCAGAAATCAGCACAGACTAGAACAAAATATTTTATGAAACATCCACAATCCAAATACATTTTGAAAGACAATTGAAAATCATCCATAATCGAAATACTATCCTAATCAATAATATTATACATCTGAATTATAAATTTTGCACATGCTATCCTACCAAACTTTATGGACTTCGCCGGAATTGATGCAGGACTCTTGAATGTCTACAAAATAAGACATTAACTTAAGTTAGTATATAAAAATACAATATAAAAGTATTCGTTTTAATTCAAATATATATTACCGTTTCCCAATTAGTTGTAATACGAGCACGCATAATGGTTGTCATCCATTGCATTATATAATAACCACACTCATATGAGTCGGTTTGTCTATTACACTACATTATATCAACAACATTACAATTAATTAAGGAAGAAAATCAAATCAAACAATTCTAAATATATGGATAGAAATATCAAACCTGGAGGGAACAACATGCAAGACATTTTGCCTTAGCCATTGATCTCCCTAACAACATGTTATGTTCAACAATTGAACTATGATAAAGGGAATAAGTTAGGATACTTTTATATAACATGTCATATTCATAAGATTAACATTGAGGTTCTTATCAATCTATCACTTGTCTAAGATGGTTGGGGGGAGGGCGGTGCAAAGAGCAAAACCACACAACAAGGTTCTCCCTTAAGGAAACCACAAGTAACTACCAATGATGCCTGAGAAGAAATAAATTCATTGTTATGCATTAAAATGACATAATATATTCAGAAGTTAAAAAAAATGACTTACCCAACAACATAAGGGACAAAATAAATTTCTTTTCCGCATTGAAAGCATTTGGTCACATATGCTTGGGTGTCATCAAACTTGTTGCCTTCATGAGTGAGTTGGGGGTCTACAAACCCATATAAATCATTCAGCCCCATAGTTTCAGTGACATCAGACAAATACCTAAACATAAAATTGATTTGATATAAGTAAATAGATAAATATATCAAATAACTATATATAATGACTAAAAGACTTACATCATCCATGAATAATGGTAATATTCAGTTCCTCTTGTCTTCGTGCAAGCTCCAAGACATCTTGGGAATGCAAGTAAAGTGGGATCTCAAGGTCTCTCCAAAAAATGTTAGAATCTCAAGGAACTTGCATCGGCTTATTATCTATGATTTCAGCAAGTTGGAGTAATGCACCAAGAGCATCTTCTAAAGAGAGAGGAATCTTCTTTGGTTGAGGATTTCCCTATATAGATGCAATTTCAGTTAAAATGGAATATAATTTAAATTTGAATATAATAAACATGTAAACTTAAAATTTTAGTATATGGTAGGTTTAAGAGTCTATACTGGGGTCAGAATCAACCAAATTTCTAGGCCAAGCGAGGAAACATTAGAATGCCTGTGCCATAATATATACCAAATCTTTGCTGCTTGGGATCTGCCTTTTGACTATTGACCTACTAATTTAATTATTTTAAAAAACATACACATATTACAAGACCTAAACAGCTAAACCATTAAGTCTTCAATGTATCTCTTGAATCCAAGCATTCTATAAGTCTTTAACATTTTCCATGCATCATTATTAAGTCTTCCATACTTCTTCATAAGTCGTCATCATCATCATCATCATCATCATCAAAACTCCTTATTGAAGGAAGATGTTCATCTTCTTCATTTTGTAAAAATTTCCCCCTTTTTTATGACGATCAAAATTTGTTGAAGACTTATGATATGCCATATTCTTAATCAACAATTTAAGAGAAAAGAGTAGTTAATGCAAAAAAAAAAAAGATAAATAATTTTCTCCCCTTTTTAAAACGCAAGGTATTACAAGACATCAACATAAACATGTCTCCCCCTTTTATATCATAATAAAAAATGAATTTTTTAGACAGCTCCCCCTAAATCAGATAACTTAAGTTTCCCTTTTGATAGAAAAAAATAGTTTAAGAGATAAAACTCCCCTTATATGTAATATTTTCCTGTATTCATAAAAACAAACATTTCAAGAACAAATACTCCCCCTAAATCAAAGAGAAACTCTAAAGTTTAGAGAAAACGAAGATTAAAAAAAAAACTAATTTCTATTTATGAATGACAATAACTTAAATGTTTGAAAAACTCATACAATGTCAAAATTTTGAATTTTTGTATTCAACTACACAAGATAATCGATTATGACAAATGATAATCGCTTATTAGTTCATCAATTTTTCTCAAAAATTTCCAGAACATCAGATAGTCAATTATTTTTCGCAATGATCGATTATTTCATAATGATAATCGATTATGACTTAAAATAATCGATTATTTTCACGACGATTTTTGAAAAACAATAAAAATGGTCATTTTTTAAGTTTAAGACACATTAGTAACATTCAATGTGCCTAAATCTTTTCTCAGTACATAGAACTTACCAGGATACCATTGAAACATTCTTGGTTTTGAAATTAACCTGCAAAATTGAAAAAAAAAATGGTCCCCAAAGACTTATTTGGGTCCTTTAAGGTTAGAGACATGTTACTTTATAATAGGAATCCAAGCATATCTTCCATTATGAACATCAAAATTTTTAATTCTACATATATTTGAAGTGTGCCCCTTTTACATACAATAGAAGCATGTTACATAATTTATATTCCTAGAATTAGTTGTTCCTTTCTCTACCCATACCCTACGGGTTCTTTTACTTTTATTCTTGTGAGCTTGCTTATTTTTATGAAAATACTTTCTCTTAAACATTGGTTTTTCAAAACTTTTATTATTTGTTGCATCTTCAAGTTCTTTTTCAAGAGTGTTAATATCAAACATATAACTTTTGCAAGATGCACACTCAATATTTTCAGTCCCTTTATTTTCTAAAATTGAAATTTTATATTTCAAAATTTCTTCTTCTTCAGGATATTTTTTGAACTTACTTTGTAAATCCTTAAAATCAGGTTTTAATTTTTTATGAGTAGTATCTAATTTACTGGACTTATGAAGTAGTTGTTGAAATGCATCATATAAAGAATCATAATCATCCTTATTACTACAAGAGCTTACCTCATTGTCAGAAGAGTCATGGTCATCAATCAAACACAGATTTGCTTCCTCATCAAATTCACTAGAGTTGGATGATATTGAAGAAGAACTTCAATCGTTACCCTCCCATTTATTTTTCTTGAAAAACTATTTACCCTTCTTCTCTTTACCTTTTTTAACAGTTAGGCAGTATGCTTTTACGTGACCTGTCTCACCACATTCATAGCAATTGAAATTTGAAACAAAATTTTGGTTTTCATTTTTATGCCTTTTATGATGTCCTTTGTTTTTGCTCTTCATAAACTTTGTGAACTTTTTTATCATGAGACTCATGTTCCCATCGTCAGAGTCGTCATCTTTTTTGGGGCTTTTGCTTTTGACAACCTCAGACTTAAAGACAATATTTTTCTTTCTTCCTTGGTCTTCTTCGTTTAATCTGCCTAGTTCAAGCTCGTGCTCCCTTAACTTTCTGAAGAGAGATGCCATGGACATTGTTGCAAGGTTTTTGTGATTTTGTAATGGTTGTCACCTTTGGCTGCCAATTCATATTCAAAGTTTTAAGAACTTTTATATTTAGCTCACTAGTGTCAAAATTTTTACTTAAACCGGAGAGATGATTGACGATATGAGTGAAATGCTTTTGCACATCATATATTGTTTCTCCTTGTAGCATTTGAAACATCTCGAACTCCTGGATGAGAGAATTTTTCCTTGCTCGTTTAACATCATATGTACCTTCATGTGTTACTCTTAAAATCTCTCACATTTCCTAGGCACTTGTACAAACTCATCAAGAATTAGCGTAGATGATATTATATTTCTAGCCCTAACATCATATTGAGCCCTTCTATTTTCTTTCGTAGTCCATTGCGAAAAGGGCTTAGGTTCCTGGAAATTATTAACAATAATAGTAGAAACAAAAGGACCATTTAAAATAGCATCCCAAATACCTTTATCAATAGACTCAAAAAAGATTTGCATCCTGACTTTTCAGAAAAGATAATTTTCACTAGTAAAAAGTGGAGGTTTGTCAATAGACGCACCCTCTACATAGGTTTGATTTTTCCTAACCATTTTCAAAAATTTTGAAAAATTATCAAACCAAGCTTTGATACCAATTGTTAGAATTCGCGTAGCGGAATGATTCACGTGTGGACAAAATCCAAGAGGGAGGGTGAATTGGGTTCTTAATAAAAATTGTACTTTTAATTTTTTTTCCCTTTTAATATCAAAGATCAATTTAAATTCTTTCATTTATTTTAATAACCACAATAAAATAAAAAAGAGTAGGGAAGAGAAATTGCACAATATATTTATACTGGTTCGGATCAAAAGACCCTACGTCTAGTTGTTAATCTCTAAAAAATGAGATTAACTCAATCACTAAAATAAATCACAAATACAATCACAAATAAGAAAGTTTAGGGTTTAGAAAACACCTCTCTTGAATCACTCAAGAGATGAAGAAACACCTTCCTTGAATCGCACGAGGAATGAACACCTCCTTTGAATCACACAAAGGATGACCAGCTTCTCCTAGCAATAGCACCAGCACTCAATCACTCAAAATCCTACTTGATGAAAGTTATCGCTCTACCCACACTAGGTTTTCCAAAGCCTTCCCATAGAGAGTTCTCAAGTACTCAAACTTCTCTTACTTTTGTCTGTCCAAATGAAAGCCTACCATTTTATTTATAGAAGCCTATTTAGAAGTTAGGCTAAGAATATGAAAAGTTAAGTTACAATTACCATAGATAATCGATTATCATAAGTGATAATCGATTATTCCATAACAGTTTCTGAAAAACATTGTTTCGCGCTGATAATCGATTATCCAGAGCAGTTTCTGAAAAAATAGAGAAATACTTAGGATAATCGATTATCATAAGTTTGTTTTATAAAAATAAAACATTCTCTAAGTGCTCTGCTACTTGGGTTCTTCCTTTTGACTCTTAACCTGCTAATTTAACTATTTTAAATAACATACACATATTACAAGACCTAAACAACTAAACCCTTAAGTCTTTAATGTATCTCTTGAATCCAAGCATTCTTTAAGTCTTCAATATTTTCATGCATCGTTATTAAGTCTACCATACTTCTTCATAAGTCATCATCATCATTAAAACTCCTTATTAAAGGAAGTCCATCTTTTTTTGTCACCACAAAAACATATTAAGATGAATTGTCATTTTATGAAAAAAATTAAAACATGAAAACATCACCACTAAATTTATTAACTTTATTAAGTTAATAAATAATTAACAACCAAAAGAACCCATGATCAATTATATTTACACTAAATTAAGAACATTTGACTTATACTTCAACTTGAGAAAGAATATTATAATTATAAAAATAAAAGCTAGTCAAATATTTAAATTAGCCTTAATCAATTTTTAAGTCCTTAATAAATTTTGAAGTTTTCAATTAAATTTCTATTAAATTTTTGTGGTTTATTAAATCCTTAAAAATTCAAAAAAATTCAATTAATGTTACCTTGTGTTTTGGATGGAGCATTTCAACAATGCTTAGAAATTGAAATGCTTTGTATTTGAATGGCTTGTAATTAAATTCCATTCATTTTTTAAATAACTTGTTTGGATAAAGAAATTAAAATACCTTACATTTCAATTTCTTGTTTGGAAAAAAAATTGAATTTATTGTGAGATAAAATTTAATTTTAACAATATTTATGTTACGCTTAATTATGTTTTGAGTTCATGATAAATTTGGAAACATGCTCGACAACCCAGATGGGTCGGGCAGACCCAAAAACGCAATTGGATTGGTTAGACCCGATGACCCACCCGAGTTGGACCGACTGGGAAGCCCAAACAGGCTGGGTGACCCGATGATATAGAGGCCTGATGACTCATACTGCATGATTGTGCTGTTAAGTTCGTCAATATGGCCCGGTCCAACCAGTCTAGATCATTGGCCTAATGCTCCAAACGGGTTCGACGACCTGAACGGGCCCGACGACCTGGACGGACTAAAGACCTGGACGGGCCTGACGAGCTGGACAAGCCTGACAATCCGTACGGGGCCGAATACTCAGACGGGTCCGAATACCCAGACGGGTTCGACGACCCGGACGAGCCCGTACACCCAGATGAGGCTGAAGACCCGGACGGGTCCGAATACCCGGACGAGTTTGATGATCCGGACGAGCCCGTACACCCAGACGAGCCCGAAGACCCGGACGGGTCCAACGACTAGGATGGGCCAGAGGATCCGAACGAGCCTGACGACTTAGATGGGCCCGACGACTTGGACACGTCCGACGACCCGGACAGGCCCAATGACCTAGACGGGCCCAGGGCTCGAACGGGCCCGACAACTCGTACGAGCCCTTTCAAACTGTCGAGCCCGTCCGGATAGTCTGGCTCGTACGAGTTGTCGGGCCCGTTTGGATCATTGAGATCGTCCGTGTCATCGGGCCTGTCCAACGACCTAGACGGGCCCATTCGGGTCATCGGGCCCGTCTAGGTTGTCAGGCCTATCCGCATCGTCCCGCACTTTCGGGTCATCGGGCACGTCCGAGTCGTCGTGCTCGTCTGGGTCGTCGGGCCCAATGATTTTGAAGGGTCCGTCTGGGTCGTCAGGCTCTTTTGGGTCGTCAAGCCCGTCCATGTTGTCAGGCTCGTCTGGGTTGTCTGACTCGTCTAGGTCGTCAGACTCGTCTGGGTCATCGAGCCCATCTAGATCGTCGGGCCTGTTTGGGTCGTCAGACCTGTTTGGGTCATCGGGCTCGTTTGGGTTGTCGGGCCCGTCCGGTTCGTCAGGGTCGTTGGGTCCGTCCGGGTCATCGGGCACGTTCGGGTCGTCGGACACGTCCGAGTCATCGTGTCCGTCTGTATCATCTAGAATGTGAGGTTGAGTGAGAAGAATTTCAAATTCTACCTATTTTGAGGGTATTTGAATTTCTACTAATTTAGCTAATTGAAATCTCTCAAAAAAATGCTTGCGTTTGAAATACTTTTTAATTTCTCTATCCAAATAAAACTTTTCATTACAAAGAAATCTAAATTCTTCAAAAAAAGAAAATTGCTTTATTAAATTACTCTATCCAAACACACTCATAGATTTTCTGTTAACTAGGTAACGTGACTATTAAGTAAAGAATGTGGTTATCATCTTACTTTTTTTCATGTAACTTTATAATTTTATAATTTTGTACTCTTTTAACTTTAATAAGAATATTTGACCACCTCTTTGTCACTAAAGAACAGGAAAAGAAGTTTCAATAAAGATTGGAGACCTTCAACGACATTGTCTCACGGGTTAACTACAAGAGAAATAGTACATGGACAATGTATTTCTCTTTAACATTCACAACCTCTAAAATGTTGTAACATTCCCCACTTTGCGGCACAGAAAATCCTATGAATAAATTAACCCAAGTTTCAAGCTTTGCAAACCTTACAAAATAATCGTATCCGTAAGCATCCACCAATAAAAAATCCGAGAGAAATAGTTACTATGTACTACCCACATAGGAATTGCTATCAGCACAACATTTTGTACTGTTATAAATCTCTTATCTATACCGCGCGATCTTTTTATTTGTTATTAGAAGATATCAAGTCTCCTCTATTTATTATCTATTTATTATGTTAACTTCTTTTTCTCAAAATAAATAAAATACTCATTGTCTTAAAATAAAAATACACACCATTTCATTTGAATTTCATCTTGAGTGTTTCATCTGGAGTGTAACAATTAACGAGACCCATAAAAGACAATTATCTTAACGAAAGAAATGCATTAAAATCGATGGTTCTAATCCTACGAAGGAATAAAGACATCAGAAATTATTGGCTACATAAACTACAATCATTGATAAAATTCAACACTTTGAACTTCAAACCTCAAATCATCCAAAAACACGAAATCAAGGGCATTAAATCATCAGGAAGCATACAAAATCCAACTAGTGAAGCCTTTGCATTTCCTATAGATGTTCCAAATGCTCAATTACAAAGTTACGTAATACAACTTTGGAATAAATATGTCTAGTCTATTAATCTGCATCCATTTCTTCAAGAGCTGCTTTGGCGGCTGCTTTAGCCTCTTCTAGAAGATCGTCTGGGACCTGAACAGTAACAACAACAATAATCAACTTTCTAACTCAAAGGATAGCTTCTTTTGCAAGAATGAGTGAACACACTAATTCCTTTCTAGATGTAGAGACCACTAAACTGGGTTTTCTTTCTCCCAAGTTTTCACCATTTACATGACTAGGAATCGAAACCTAGGCAACGTGGTAATAGAACTCAACTGTGTTGGACCTGGTTGGCAAAGATTTCCAAGGGAACTCGTTAAAATAAATTCAGGTCATTTTATGGATGAGATGAATTCCTTATCAAAAGAGAGACAAGCAATTGGAGGAAAAAAACTGTCCAGTGATATTTTAGTTATCACCCAAGAGGATCCAAAGGGCAAGGATGCCCAGAGGTTTAGCATTCTCCACTTCACAGGGAGGAAGAATTTGCAAACAGAAGTCAAAAAATAAGCAACCAAAAGTGCAGAAAAGAAATCCATGTCCTGAGCCATAGAAAATTCTGCTATGAAGCAGGGACGGTCCAGAAACATTCCATGGATAAATGTCATGAGTCAAACCAAAATCATGTAAAAAGGAGCGCATGCACACATACATTAAGCTACAGTATCTAAATACCAGCCATGCTGGACTAAAGATGCTTTATACTGTGGTAATCTTTTTACCCCCACACAAATAGTTAAACACCTAAGAAATCCACCTTGAATGCAATACCATGGGAGTTCAAAATAGCACAGGAAGTCTTTGCAGTAAACTGAACTCGTACTTCCTACAACAAATATAATTTAAATGCCAGCCCTAGGTAGCAACTTCTTCAATGCTCTCCCCTTACCTTGACAGGCCAATATTTCCATTTCCTGTAACTTACCTTCAAAAACATTTTTCTTCATTCTTTTTATCATCAGCTAGAAAATATAGCTTAAAAAAGAATAAACTGGATGATAAAGAAAAAGAAATAAATGTAAAAACTACAACTAGTCCCCAACCAAATGAAGCATATTTGTCATTGTTATAAACTGACACAAATTGCCTGCATATAGAAGTAACTGAAAGCACACCCAAACATACCTTTACATGTTGTCGATTTGAATCATCACATACCCAGCTCATTTCTAGTTCAAAATCTTTGTCCTTTGCCTCATCATGAACTCCATATATACTGTTTGACACAATTATTATTATTATTCATACTCTGATCAAAATTAGCAACAGTTCGTATGTAATGAGAAACAACAAAGCATTCAAATAAAAAATTAGGAAAGTCCACATTCAAGAATATAAAATAAAGCAACTACAGATACTGTAGCCAATAATCATAACCATTCCACTTACATCTTAGCCACTTCAATAACCCCTTGTCGACAAGTCATATCAGCAAGCTTCAACTTCTCAATCTCTCTGCCAAGAAAGTAACAAGACTGTTTAATATCATATTGGGTACACATCTAATATATCAAGATCTCATTTGAGTCACATTTGTCCAAGTCCACCAGTTCTAGGCCGTTCTTTGGTTCAAACAAACCAAACACTGAACTGGTACAGTGGTTTCCTCGTTGAACTGGCGGTCCAGTCTGTTGTTCCAAGTTTGGCAACCAAATAACCAGGTCAGAGTTATCGTTAAATTTGGTCAAGAATCCAGTAATTTCTTTTTCTTGTCCAAATCAATATGGCACAAGGAATACAACAGAGTGCAAGTAAGGTATTTCAAATTGGGGTAAAAGGCTAAATGATTCTGGAGTGGATTCTGAATTACATAGTGTGTTTGGTCTGGCGGCAATTGGACGTGTAATTGATTTCAGAAATAAAATTCACGTCAAATTAATTAAAAGTTTCACGTCATTGAGAAGCAAATCGTCCAAGAATCGATTTGAACGTTTTGAACGTGATACGCTAAAGCTTCCATGATTTTGTCTATTCATTGCAAGTAATTAGAAGCATATATCAAAATGAAAACAAGTGGCAAAAATGAACACATTATCATTTGGTTTTCTGACAACTACCCCACAAACTTGATACACTCACTCAGTAAGAGATGTTTCTACAAGATCTAACGCTCTCTTGCTTCACCTTCAGTAGCTTATAGCCATAATTCACAAACCAAGATCCCACATCACTCAATAGTTACTAGAAAGCATGAAATATATTTTACTAGAAAATAAATATCAAGAGAAAGTTAAGGATGCAAAGAAAAGTGCATAAGATACCGCCCCTAGCAAAGAAAGTAAAAACAAAAACATAATTACTACAAAATATACACTTACGTTTTAGCAGCCTGCCTGCCCTTCCCAATTGCAGCACCAAAATATCTCTGGAACAAATACCAAAAACACAAATCAATACAATAATGGCACACATGGAACATCTAAGAACAAATAGCAATAACTTGAGCAATTATCGTTTCAAAAAACAATATGTAGATTTACATAGGAAACACCGGAAGGTTCAACCATATACAACTGGGGCCCATCCCTGTCATAACCTCCAAGTATGACACCGCATCCAAAAGGTCTGCATCACCATAACATATCTATTATTAATATCAAATACAACAAAATACAGATTTGAGTTCACTACAAGAGATGTGATCTGATTGAACCTGAGCCACCAATATAGAGTACAAAGGTGCACATAACTAGCCACACGGTCAGCGAGTTCCTTAACAGGAATTGGTTCACCATAAACGCTGAAAAGATATACAAGCTAGAATGAAAAGTTTTCCTCTCAAAAGATGAAAACAAACATATAAACCACACAGTTAAGAGATACTTAGTCATGGTAAACAGTATATATAGACCACTTACTTTTCATGGAAGTTGCAGGCTCACTTTTTTTTTGTCGGGGAAAGGGCAAGAGTTTATTAAGTTTAACTTGAAAATTTAAAACAAGTCATATTATACCGGGCTTCAATTGGTCTATCTGAACTGAGCTGGTGAAATTTTCTAGGTAAAACTTTTTTTCCTTCAGGAAAATATGGCTTAATGAAACGAACTTAGAAATAAAAAATAAAAGGCTTTTCCAAGGTGTCAAATTAGTCCATGATAGTAGCAATAAAAAAAAAAAATAGGTACTCATCATACATTTAGATAAATAAAAGGGGTGAGGAGAGGAAGCAACTTCAGATGTATATGTTGCAAGAGAATGAAGCAAACCTGTCATAGTTAGTTGCTTCAGACTTGGCCCGGGCAACAATTTGCCTGCCATCAGCTGCTAATCCTGCTACAGCCTAAAATTGGAAGAAGATTACGGCCCACATAAAAAGATTGTGACACGTGGCACCATACTATGACTACTTAAGTAATGCTTTAACTTGATTACAGTATAATGCTTGCTTTAGGAGGTGACACCATACGCACACAATAATTTGTTCTGAACTGTATTTTATCTATAACATCATGATTTCATGGCTTCTCTAATATCCATCTCCAATAAACAAATAAGAAAAATTCCTGAAACATCGTTACTGTTTAATTTTTGGTTAGTAATAATCTATGATTTACTATGCTCCCCAAGGCATAAAATAAATGCATCAGAATTCCCATAAACCAAAAACAAATTGTGCTTCCAATTAAGGTATTAAGGTACTGACTATATATAAAATGACAGTGCTCATACTTCTTCACTTTCTTTCACTCTTAACCTTCATCACAAAAACCAAAGTTTTAAATTAGCGGTCAAAGCTGCAGCTAAGGTTTTACTATGAACTTGATATTGCAGAAAACCGTAGACAAATGAAGCTGATGCAACCCCAGAGACCACAAAAAAAATCCTTGACATTGCAGATGCAATTGCATCACAGAACATTTTTAAAAGCCCCAGCTCACGACTTCATCAGTAGCATTTCAAGAGTCACTCTCAAGCTTGCAAACAAATACAAGTCAAACCACGACTCTCTTAAGCAAATGTCTTTGTGGTTATCATAAAATAAAAACAAAAATCAGAAGAATCAAGCAACAAATAAAGTAAAATACCAGGCAAGTGGTCATAGACAAATTACCATCCCAGAGTGACGATGAACCGAGTGTATTCTTCTGTTTGAACCCGGAAGCATCATTTTCGACGGAATAAGCTTCTCTACACCCTAAACCCAAAAGTTCAAATCAAGAAAAGATTAAAAAATAAATAACTATAAAAACCCTAAATGTAGCAGAAATTTTAAGAAAAACCTACCAACACAACTCCGTCTTTGCATTTGATCCCAATAACAGTTCTGAAACAAAGTTTCAAATCTAAGATCAGCAGCAAAGACACAATTATAAAACCAGAATCATAACTATTAACATAACTTGTTTTAATTTGAAAAGCATGAACTGAAGAAAGAAAAGGTACCCGCTGTTGTCGACGGCTTTGGCAGCGTACTCGATCTGGAAAACGCGGCCATCAGGGGAGAACGTGGTGACCGATAGATCGTAACCGGTTCCGATGCTACTCATCTTTTTCAAGCTCTGGCTTTTCTTTTTCGTTCTTCTGTGATTCTCAGTGCTGCGCACCCCAGAGGAACGAACCAACGAATATAAAGGGGTCTTAACTTGTTCGGGAGTTTACCTTGGTGACTGAATTACATATTACATATATAAAAATTATAAAAATAAAGGATAAAAATAAATATTAAGTTATATGTTTGGTTTCGATTTTCACTTTAAAATATTAATTTAGTCATTCTAATTTTTTATATCAATTTAATTTATATTTTAAAAAATTTGATACAATCAAGTCTTTTTATATGTTGTATAATAATAATGTTCCTGAATTTTTTGAATTTTTTTAAATTTTTTTTTATTTTTTGAATTTTTTTCAAATTTTTTAAAAAAATTAAAAATTATAAAGGGGTCTTAACTTGCTGGGGAGTTTACCTGAGTGACTGAATTACATATTACATATATAAAAATTACAAAAATAAAGGATAAAAATAAAGGTTAAATTATATGTTTGGTTTCGATTTTCACAGTAAAATATTAATTTAGTCTTTCTATTTTTTTATCTCAATTTAATTTATATTTTGGAATTTGATGTAATCAAGTTCTTTCTATTAGTGGTATAGTAACGGCATTAAATGAGATGTCATGTGTCAGTTTCTGAATTTTTTTAATTTTTTTTATCTTTTTAAAATTTAAAAAAAAATTTCCACGTGTCAAACTAACATCGTGCTACCTAGCAGTGATAGTGCCACGTGTACTATTATGTCAGGTGTCATCTTTTCAATATGTCCTTGTATTTTAATTTTTGTCTCAATTTAATTCCATTTTTTGTAAAAATTGTGCAATTTCGTCCTCTTCCAAATTGAGACAAAAAATAACTTTTATATAAATGTTATACAAATACTTTTATTAAATTTGATTTTTTTTATTCAAATGGATATTTTTATTATATATTTTTAACAAAACTAAGTTTATTTAAATTTGTTTCACATTCAATTTTACTTAAAATTGTTTTCAAATTTTAAATTTATTTGTTTTTTATTGTTACATAAACTAGTTAATTTTTTTAAATTATATAATTGTTATTTTTACACCAACTAAAATATTTGTATAGAAATTATTGAATTTTACACATTTTAAAAATATGCAATTATTTAAAATATAAATTCAAATAAAAAACAATATTAAAGTATGATGTGATAAAATATCAATATAATTTATGATTTTTTTTTGTTATTAGCATTATTTTCTATTAACAACTTTAAAACAATTTTAAATAAAGTTTAATATAAAATATAAATTTAAATAAACTTAATCTTGTTAAAAATATTTATTCGAAATATTAGTTTTGGTAGAAATATTTGTGTACATTTACATAGAGATTAAATTTGGTTTAAATTTGGAGAGGAACAAAATTTCTCAATTTTTACAAAAATTAGGACTAAATTGAGACAAAAATTTAAATACTGAGACTAAATTGAGAATAGGAAAATGACACCTGGCTTAATAGTGACACGTGACACTGTCACTGCCACATGGCACGATGTTAGCTTGACACATGGCAAATTTTTAATTTTTTTAAAAATTCAAAAAATTCAAAAAGTCCAGGAACTAACATGTGGCACCTCATTTAACGTTGTTACTGGGGATGGCAACGGGGTGGGGCAGGGACGGGTTTCACTATCCCATATCCATCCCTGTAAAAATAATTCATTCTCATCCCCATCCCCAAACCCAACGGGTATCAAAAGTTTTAACCCATCCCCATCCCCACAGGGTGTAACATCCTGTTTTAATAGTTTTTAAACTACCAAACAAAACATTATATTATGATAATTCAAAGTAGATGATAGGAATAGGCTGATATAAAGTATCAATACAGTCATCCAGAAATAACCATACATGCACTATCTATAATCACAGCCTACACTAAGAAAGGGTTACAAAACACCCGACGTCTAAGCAAAACATGGAGTAAATACTACTGCTGGAATCGCTTATGCCATAAATCAACTCCTATCCAGGAGGGGTGTGTCTTCACCTGCACTTTTATCTACTCACACCAATTGTAGGCGATCATTGCAAAAGAGAAAAGACACAAAAAGAACAAACATATGCAAAAAGGGTAAGCTAACTTAATTAAGAGAAATCATACAACTCATTAAATAGACATCAATCAAGGGCTTATCACATTTATCAGAATTATTCAAGCCACCACAACCACATCACATATACATGACTCTAGACTCAATATCCGGATTATGTAAGAGACATTGGAGCTCTTGGTGGCTTATACCTGTGACGGTTCCCAAACTCTGTAGAGTTTGGGCACAAGGGGTTATCACCCAACCACTCCCAGGGTAAGTCCCCTTCACGTCTATGACTGATCGGGTTCATAGATTAGGACCTCCTGCTACTCCTCCCGACATAATCCATTATACTCTACATGAGTCTTAATGGTTATTGGAGCGTGAGGATACCTCCAAAACTAAGTCCTTATGTCCTTACATTCACTAAAACCTTCCTTTTAGAATTTCCCTTGAAATCCTAATTTAACCACATCTTCTCATAATCCAATTATGATGAGATGCCTCTAACCAAGGGACCTACACCAAGGGCCATGGCTAGGAGGATACAAGAGGAATGGGCCTCCAATGCACATACAAGGCCCAAGATGAACTTCACATGGGCCAAGAAAGATGTGAAGACCTAGCCTAAGACTCTTTGTTTGTAAATATTAGAATAGGGTTTATTTTTGGGCCTTGTATTTTGGGCTTTGTAGAATAGGGTTTTGTTTGGGTCATGTATTGGGCCTTGGAGGGTTTTTGGGCCTCAAAGAGAATTGGACCAAAGAAGAGTTGGGCTTGAAATTGGACCAAAGAAGAGTTGGGCTTGAAATTGGCCCAACAAGAGGGAGAACGCATTTCAAGAGGATCTAGATCCTTCTTGCTCAAAGCTTGGTCACCAAGCTTCTCTTATGCGCCTAGAAGCAAGTTCCTTGTGACTTGCTTAGGTGGCAAGTCACACTTGCCTCATGCTATCTTTTTGGCTCCAAATACCACATTCTAGATCCATTTTTCTAGACCACTTGGCTATCTTTTTCTACTATAAATAGAGAGCTTAGGAGACCTTGTATTTTCATTCATGAATATAGTAGAGAAACTCTGTTGAGATGACTCCATACTCCTCTCTTTTTGTGAGTCAACTTAGGCTAGAGTTCTCCTTCTTGAATTCCTCTAGCCCCCTTCCTTGAGTGTTGGCCTAACCTCACTTTAGAGCTTCTCTAAACACCATTGCCGCATCACTTCTCCTCTCATCTGCTAGCTTCCACACCTTTATCCTTCTCCATGGAAGCCTCATCAATTCTGCATGGCTTCTCCTTGGCTTCCTTACTCTTGAAGATGGACTTATCATTACTTCCTTTGGTTGTCTTGTTGTTTTTCTTCTTTTCACCTCATTGGTTATATGGTTCTTATCATTGTTCCTTTGGAACCATTCGGCTATTGTGCCTAAGAGCTCAACCATGGTGAATTTGTGTGCCTTTTACATTTTTGTTTGAGTCTTGTTCATTTTCTATTTCATCTATTTGAGTCATTTTAATTTTCTCATCCATATGTTTTGTCTAGAGTAATGTGTAGTTCAATTATGTCTTAAATTCCTTTATTTAGCTTTCCATTCTGCTGTTGTTTTGTTGCTGTATTGCTACTATTTTGCTGCTATTTTTGGTTCATAAATACACCTTCTCTTCTCCCTTGGAGCCCTGGAAATGAACCTTCACATCTAGATAACCTTTGTTATCTTAATGTCTAGTGGGAATTTTCCTTGTGCTTGCTTAATCACCTAAGTTTCATTTTCGTTTCTAGTGTGCTTTGTGTGCTTTTAATTTTCGCATTTGAGTTCATACTTGTTAATTAATTCTTGGCAAGTTCTTTAGAGTTAATTTCCATTGTGTTTCCTTGAGTTTCATCATATTCTTCTTTTGATTCCTTTAAGGTTCCTTCTATTTTGTTTCTATTAAAATGCAAATGATCAAGCATAGTGTGGTGGTGATTCTGATTTGTGGTGGAAACTAGCTGCTGTAAGAGCTATAAAAAAAGAAAGAAAAAGAGCACAAAAAGAGTACAAGCAAGTGCCAAAAATAATCAAAAGAAAAGATCAAAAGAAAGTGGCAAAAGAAGTACATCCTAGGAGATGGAAACCAAAGTGAAACTCCAAGCTACAAGTGAAGTTCACAAAGGAGAAAATTCAAAACAAACACTTGAGTGAGACAAAAGAAGAAAGAAAAGAGTGGAGTGAAACACTTGAAGACTTTTAAATTTTGCGCAAATTTGTGATTGTATTCATTTGAGTCGTATTTGTTCAAGTTTTCTTTCTTGTATCTCTTTGGACTAACTAAGTGTCTTGGGGGAGCCTTTGGTGTTCTCTCATCTCTTAATTAGAACCTTCTTAAATAGTAAAAGCGCTTGTAGACGGTGAATGTGTCTTGCAACATCAAGCCTCACCAAAGTAGGCCGCATAGTTAGACTCCAAATTTTTTTTGTTTTTGTTGCTTAATTGTTAGTGTGTGTCTAATTCTATTTTAGAAGTTTTGTGCAACATTCTTTAAATTACTTTGGCAAGGAAAGACTTGGTAAATAAGCAATCCAAGTGATTCACCTCTCTTTCCTGGAAGATAATTCAAGAAGTTTGCTATTTACTTCTTTAGAATTTCTTAGTTAGCTTTTAGTAATCATGGCTAGTCAACCCTCCCTACATAGTGTAAGTGATTATGAGGATTCAATTCATAGTTTAAAACATGTTTCTCAACAACTCAAATCACTTGAACTATGGAGACAACAAGAGGCAATTTACAAGGTAAAGATCAATTGGAAAGAGATGGCCAAATTGCTCTCTTGGAGGAACAAATCAAAGCTTTAAAGAAAAGAGATGAGAAAATCCAAAATAAGCTAAAAAGTAGGAGTAATTCTAGCAAAGGGTCTAGAA
>Ga0209589_1004673_pt1 | contig 23521 bp, 18 predicted proteins | sample CowpeawhiteBW_FD_187525 | JGI IMG/M metagenome (GOLD analysis project Ga0209589, IMG submission 187525) | Root nodule microbial communities of legume samples collected from California USA - Cow pea white BW (SPAdes) (version 2) | ecosystem: Host-associated > Plants > Roots > Nodule | place: USA...
TATATATATATATATATATATATATATATATATATATATATATATATATATATATATATATATTTTATAGCACTTATTGCTTTTATTTTTTATATTTCTATATATTTCTCATTTTTTTATATAGCAAATCCATTCCAGAATGAAATTAATCTTTTACTGATATCTACATATAACAAAACTAGGGAGTGAATATGTTCAGATAAAATAACAAAGATGGATAGATTCAACATTTAACTTCTGTTTGTACTTATAGAAATCATATTCGCGGAGGAACCAATATGCACTTAACTTCCCAAAATTGAAATGAAAAAAAAAATGGAAAAAGGAGATTGCCAAACACTTGTCTAATACACATCTATTATACTTTTTTTTATGATAAATTAAAAACATAAATATTAATAAGATAGTCCAATCCTAATCAATTTTGACAAAAAATTATAATAGATTATGATATATTAATACTTACTATTACAAAGATAAACTATAATTTTTCTATAAATTTTTAATAATTATATTATTAATATTTTATTAACTTATTATGTAATTAAATAAAAACATAAAATAAAATAAAACAATTTAATTCAATATTGTATTGATATGTTTTAAATTATAATATTTTGTACATTAATTATTTTAGTATAATTCATTTTTGAAATATAATTTTTTTTTATTTAATTTTTCAGTAATTTTTTATTAAAAAATTTATATTTTAAAAAAAAAATTATACCACATATTTTTAAAATTTTTATTTTTTAAATATATTAATATAAAAAATTATTTTATCCTATCCATAAATATCCATAACATCAAACTAGAAACTTTCCTCTCATCTCTCATATTCTTTTTCTTAATTCAAACAATCTCTTCTTCTTTTTCTTAATTCAAACTAGGATAAATATTTTGAAAGAAAATTATAAATATACCTGTAATGAAGTTAAATAAAGGGTAAAATAATAAAATTTAATGTGATTTTATATTATTAAAAGATTATTGTCGCAAATTTTAGTTACCGAGCTAGTGTCTATATTAAAATAAATTAGTAGTTAATAAGTTTTTAGTGACTACATGATATTTTAGAAATCTTTTTGTCATTTTTAATTTGGCTTGTCAGAATATAAGTGAAGTTTGATTAGGTAATAATTATCTAAAGGATTAAATTTGGAGAATGTTACATTGCCATTAGGTTGAATACATTATTGTCTCTAATTTTTGAAGTCTTATCACAAAATATGTATTTCTTACACCATTTTCTACATTTAAATAATTAAATGGATATCATATAATTACTAAGTGGTGAGAAAAAGTCATTTTCAAATATTTTTAAAACTTATGAACACTATAATTAATAAAAAAAATGTTAAATGATTAAAATGTTTTGTTGAAGTAGAAAAATGCTATATTATTCTTTGTTTATTTGATTTTATTTTGTTTTAAAAGTTTGGTCATGCCGTTTTATTGTTCAATAAATTAAAATTATTTATATTATATGATGCTACATTATTATATTATATACAAGAGATAAAAACGGTTTTTTTAACAACTCTTATAATACAGAATAGGATAAAGTTTAACATATCAAATATCAGGTGTTTAATAATTTGTTTGGTTGAAGGAAGAAAGTGAGAAAAAAAATTAAAGTAATTTAATCTTTTCATATTTATAAATCACCACTGCCAAATTTTTTTTCAAAGATTAAACCGTACATTTGAACTCTAAACTTTTTTTTCATACTTTAACTTTTTAAACTAGAAATATAATAAAAAAAACATTTGTTTTCATTCTCCCATCTTCTACCTTTCCAATCATACACTTTAGTTAACATATTTTACTAGATTCAATTGATAATTTGAAATATTTTTCGGTATTTATATAAGAATACTAATTATCATTAACATTATATAAAAATACTTTAAAACTCATTTTCATCTACGGACCTCCATTTTCTTTATTCAATTTCTCACTCATATTTCTTCTCACTCATATTTCATCTCAATCATCATCAAAGTTTGGGGTTATGATCACAACGAAGCTCTCTTCAAATTTAACTAAACAAAATTTTCATTTGGATAAATCAAAATTTTCGCTTCCTTTGATGTTCAATTTGCACATTTCAATTTCTTATTTTTTGTTGTGTTGCATGCGGTTCATTTTCATTCCAATGGACTCCCTGCATGTTTGGGTGTCTAACTATGTACTCAATTCATGTGTTCTTTTTTTATGAGTTTCATGGGTAGAAGCTGTAAAACTGTGTTAGTAGACTTCAAGAACTTCAATCAAAGCGATAGAGGGTAAAACTCCAATTATTATGTGATGAATTTCGTGTTTTTTTTTATTTGGAATTAATGCTGGCTTTTGTGATGTAATTGTAATGGGTGAGTTTAATTTGGTCTTTATGAGTATGAGACGAAGAATCCACAATTTGCATGTTTTAATATGAACTACATATATGGTAATGTTAGTTGGTTTGAGTTCTTTGACACAAATAGTGTGGTTGTAACTTGTATGAAGCTTGTAATGAGTTTGGTTCTTTTGGCACTGTCAAAATGTGCAGAATTTGCATTTATGCGTTACGCAGACAAAATTAATTTTGACAATGAGTTTTCCTCACTAGACGAGTTGGTTTTTCAAGCTCTGAATCATATCAAAAAAATTTGAATTCTTGCTTCTGAACTGTTGGATTAAGCTGAGACTTTTACAGCATATCATAGACATTTGATGCTTTGTTTTGACCATTCTGATATATTTTTGAAAGTCAATGGTTAAAGCAGTTTTCTTGTAAGGTTCCCATATATTAGGTTATTAACAGTTTTGACCTTTGTCACTTGTTTAATGTATAACTTTTTCTATAGGTATTCAATTAGGTTTATTTTTTTGCATTGAGTTATTGATTCAATTATCTTTAATTTTAATGTAAGAACATATTGGAGTTTTGTACAAGTTGCAGTTTTACTTTTAAAACCCCAACCAATTTGCATATGTGTTGTTAAGTTATTGTATAATATACTTGATGATTATGTGATTGTGTGAGGATGATATGAACTTTTGGAATATAATGATGTATGAAACTGTGATGATGATGACCTTGTCAATTAATATATGTGTTGTATATTGATGATATAATGTATAAGACTTTTTTTATGAGAATGATGAATGAATTTCAAGGAAAAATCCTTTTAAAGTAGGTGTGCTTTGGTGTGCATTGATGTAGGGACTCATAATTTGAAAGTTTGTCCTAACACTCTAGTAATCATTCAAACTCATGTAGAGGAGAATGAGTTACGAATGGAGAGTAGCAGGAGGTCCTAACTGGAAGAACCATTTGTAGTTTTAGAAACTAGTATAGGATTAACATTGTGGGTAGAAGTTATCCATCACAAGTGCCAAAACTTCCAAGTAGTTGAACACCAATGCTCGTTATCTGAATAATTGAGTCTAATTGGTCTTTTACGATGTGGCTTATTGATTAGCTTCTTAATATGATTTAATTTATGATTAATGACACATTTTGTTTTTATATTAGCTCATCCTCTCTTGTGTATGTGCTTCTTGTGATGTTTTTTTTTTGTAATGATCACCATATTTTGTGTGAGCAAATAAGGATTTAGGTTTTGGCCGCTGATGATCGTGACGACAATGTAGCATTTTAGTTCTTTAGATTTGCTTTCATTGCTAAGTTCTATCTTTTGAAAAACTTTTGTAAGGTATATCAATTGCCATTTTCGGTTAGAGTTTAAGGTTGTGACAGTATACCAGTTCTATATTTATGTTTTGGATAACTGTAATAGAAACTCCTTGATTATCTCCTAAAAGTATTAAATATGTGATATTTTAATTCAGTATAATTACTCTTTAAATGGAATGTTACCATTTATATAATTTTCATCTTCAAACAATTAAAAAAAAATCATTTAACTTTTCGGATTGGAGAGAAATGGTGGAAGAGAGAAGAAACAGAAATAAATATCCCTTTGAAAGAGGAAAAAATGGTGAAGAAAATAAACATGACATATAATCAGTAGAAAGAAAAAAGAAACTCTATTATATTCTTTTACTTTCCTAATTAACAATAATACTTTTTATTCACTTTTTTTAACTCTCATTTCTACACCAAACTGTGATATCTTTTACATCTTTATGGTTCATTTATGTTAAATTCTCTTAGTGTCACTTTCCTAAAAAAACTTGACAAAGGGATTAGTACTTTCAACCTATTTAGCCATAATAAATAAAAATTAATAATATAGAATACAAAATAAATTGTGTAATTTGACTACCCCAGAAACCATTTGCATGCAGAAATTCTCTAGTTAATTATCTTTTTTAATAAGAGTAACTGAAATGAAATAAATGTAGTTAATTACATTTTGAGTATTACAGTGTTTTAAATTTATGTTTTGAGTATAGGAACCTTCCTTTACTTTAGACTCTAATTTTTTTAGATAGAGTGGATAAATATGTGGATAGTTTTCAATATTTTAGGAGTGTAAATTTTTATTTATGTTGCAAAATATGTTTGGAGGAAGAATTTTCGGAGATTTTGGTTTGAAACTGATTAGCATGAAAGATTTCTTTTCACTCTAATGATAATTACCATTTATCATTTCTCATGCCATTCACTTAAAATGTGAGAAATTATATATAATGCATTTATAGCAATACTTCTTACATATATTAATAAAATCCAAAAGATATTTTACAAATGCTTTAGATGTATTTGTTTTACGGTATGATGTTGCATTATAAAAAATTCATTCTTAAAGGTATTTCAAATGGAATAGATATTTTTACTTGTATAGAATCTCGTTTAATGTTCCTAAAAACTAGCTTTTAAATTTGAAATGATTAAAATGAAAGTTACAAAAGGGTTATAAGGTATCCATTAGCATCCGAACCTTTGTTCTTATACTCCTATGATATATGTAATCTCATACTTGTTAGATTATGAATCCAAAAGATATCATAATAAGCATCAAACAATCCATATAATAAATTATCCTAACTATTAAGAGCAGTTTTTAATAATAATAATAATAATAATAATAGTATACAAAAATGTATTTGATCAGTAATTAATAACAATATAAATGAAAAGTGGTACCTGATATTCCAGACAGAATTAATGATAGATTAAAAGTGTTATGTGTGAAACAATACTAATATCTTTCTGGTAGAGTTTAGAACGTATCTTAGAATTGTGTTTTTACATTGTTTCATAAAATTGACTAATAGAATATCTGTTTTATTTACCACCAAAGATTAGGGACCTCTCAACAAGTTTATGAATACTTAAGTCTATCACTCATTAAACAATCCAACTCATCACAGACCGTCTATCAGAAATCCAATATGTATTATCCATAAACTAATACTAATTTTATAATATAATCGATATTTACAAATAATATAATTTATTAATTAATATTAATCTATAATAATAATAATAATAATAATAATAATAATAATAATAAATAGAAAATAATAATTTTATATAATAAAATTATATAAAATACAACGATACTAAGAGAAAACTAAAATACCCTTAAGTTATAATTTAATCACGACGCTGACCAAATTCTTTGTTCTCTCTTCATTGCACTCTCTTTCCAAATCACTGGACTGTAGTTGCACATAATCTTGTTTTTTAAACTTTCAGGATTATTTAACTGTGATTGTATGTGTATGTGTGCACATATGTGTGTATCAAGAGAAATTAACTGATTATTTAATTTTTCAATATGTATAATAATCAATTGATTAAAAATTAGTTGTAAAGGAAAAGAGGGATTAATTATATTTCTAATAACTATCAAGAAAACTACCCCTGCATTGCTTAAAATGTTTGCCATTTTGCAAACATTTCTACTCAATGGATAAATATAGAATCTAACTAGCCCAATATGTTCAATATCAAGATAGTGATATTAATATAGAAATTTCTTCCTGCACCCCTATGTTTTCATACTGCACCCCATAAGCAAGGTAAAAAGTCAATTTGTCCACTTCTTTTTCCTTCTTCCTCCCTCACAGCACCTCCATAGTTTTATTCACCTCTACCCCATCTTTTTCTTTCACCTCCGCTCTATATTCTTCCACCTCCAACTCCATCACCTCTACTATAAAAAAATATTCAAAATACCCATTAAAACAAATAGAAAGATCATAATAATACGAAGTGTATCAAAGAAGATGAGAATCAACGATGAAAAGATGTGAAATGTAAGTTATGAATTTCACAATCTATGTGCATTCTGAATTGTACAATCCAAAATACAAATTTAAATTACATTATAGATCGTATAATCTGAAATATAATTTTTTTATATTTTGAATTGTACAGTCCAAAATACAATTTTTTATTATGATTGTATAATCCAAAATATAATTTTGCATTACAGATTACACAATCAAAAACTATAAGTACGACAGGGGTATAATTAAAATTTAGAAAAATAAAATGGTGTAGGAAGAAAATATGGAGGTGCAAGAAGAAATTTTCTTCTAATATACTTATATTCTCAACACCATGGTGCCATGATTACGATTAGGCCTAAGAAAACAAAGTAAACCCAAGGAATATGGTAAATTTATATGTGATTTTAAGAATATTAATTAATCTTTATTTAAAAAAAATCATAAAACTTAGTGAGTTTCACATCTTATTTAATTTGCTGAGAAATAATACACAGACATTCAAAGTGCTATATGACGTTTTGAAAAAAAATAATACAGATATTATAAGTAATATGATATGGGAAAAGGATTATTAGGCCTTAAATGTTTAAAAATAACAAATACTCACATATCATTATTTACTTCCTCTTACTTTTTTCACTTGCAATAAATTTGAACTAATAAGAATATATATTAAACGAGAGACTTAATCAAGTTTCAATTTCATGATAATTTTTGGTAATTTCAATTAAGTTATTACCTTCTTTTTTATGTGAATTCCATCATTTTTTTTAATTATCTTCGCATATTATTATGTATTTTAATTTAATCGTAGTTTTGAAGTTAACATGACTAGTGTCTTTTATTGTTGGAAGAAGATAAACGAGAACTAAGAAAAAAAAAACAAAACAAAAGTCCAAATGAGATATTGAAAAAATCGCAGAACAATCGTGTTAAATGAGGATAAACGAAAACGAAAAGGAAAATAAAACAAAAAACTAAACATTTTTTTGCAAGACTACGATGGGATTGGAGTTGTCGGTGAAGGTGAAGGTCGTAGAGGACATCTAATAACAAAATTTAATGGTTGTTTTTCAGTAAAAAAAACGTGTACCCAACCCGAGTCATAGTTCTTGAACCTAAATCTCAACCAAGATGAACCAAACCATTATTCATTATGCCCACTTCATCATTTTCAAACTTCAAGTATATACTTTCAATTTCATCATTTGGATCCTCATTACCACTATTCATATCTAAATCATTACATTCTGAAGTATCTTTTCCCTTTCATTCTTATCAAAAAAACTAATGAATGGATGTGATGTTGCAAAACTAGATGACTCGCGGGATGTCATATGATTTTTTTTTGTAACACGTCCATCAAACGCATGTCCCTGGAAAGGGATAAAAAACTTTTGTTTTACTTTTATTCATCCTAGAGGTGTCACTTTTTTCTTTTTTTTTCTCTAAATTTGAATTTATCATTGACATTATTTAAGGGAATAATTTAGTTCTTATTCCATTTTGTTTACCTCATCCAACTTAATTACAAAATTACGTCATTTAATATTAACACAAAATAATTAGGGTAACAATGTGGGCTGATTAAACCCGTTTAGGACCGTCATGCACTTAGCTTCAAAATATAGGTCGGATTTCGACTCACTTTTTAAAAGCAGTTGAATGTTATAACATGTCTCACATCGTCTAGGATCGTGGATCATAGGTTGACCCACATTTTGCTTCACTATCTCTTTTCTTTTTAGGTTACGACTCCATGTTGGATGTGTTTTTGCTATGTATAAAGGCAATGGTACCAATGCACACACCTAACAAATAAAAATCAAGACTTTTGACGTTTGCGATTTCAGGAATAAAAAAATATCAATCTTTGAATTCCTGTACTTGAAGGGATTTTATTTGTAATAAGAAAATTTGTCAGAATTAGCATTTGAAAGACATGGTAAGAACTGACAACTTTTTACATGTCCTCCAACAATTTTTGAATTTTGTACCTTTTTTGCATCATCACAACACTTTCTTGATCCAAATTATGTTTTGTCGCTTCAAAGCTATATAATCATCCAATGTATTCCCCAAATTTAACGAAGACTTGCATACCTAATATACAAAAATAGAAGAATTAAATGAATAAGGTTAGAGAGAATGAGGAAAAGAGAGACCTAATTAAGTGGAGAATCAACGAAGAGGGAGGATGTCTCCATGCGAAAGATGGTTAGAGAGTGGAGAGTGACGATTTAAAAAACGGACGAGCAAATGTGTCCGCTCAATGTGCAATTATGCTGGTCGGGCTTTAGTGACCTTGCGGACTTAATATCAACTCGTCCCTTCCTGTGTTTTTTCTAGCCAATTATCCTTCTTTACCACTTGTAAAGATAATATATTAAACAAACAAGTAAGATGACAAAATAAAATACCAAGTATATCATCTAGTTAAAAAATAATAATAATATGCACAATTAAAAATATAATTTTTTTTAATTCTCAATAAAAAAAATTATAAAAACTTGATTAAAAATACCTTATTTTATCAATAATTTAAAACTTAATTAATCTAAAAGAAAGTACTTAGAAATATCTTTTCTTATCATCCTTATTTGTTGTTAGGAATAAATTTTTTTTGTATAGGCTACATAGCTGTATAATTTCCTCAATTGTAAATGACGCTTAATAGGATCAATTAGAAGTGAAATTGTTATATAAACCAAAATTATGTGGTGTAGAATAAGGCAATTTTCATAGCACGTATTAATTTTTTTAAAATTAAAAAAATAAAGTCACATATAATATAGAAATTGATAAGGACTTATGATCATATAGTCCTTAAACATACAATAATTCATCCTTCAATCCCTTGTTTGGTGTCTATTAAATTGAAATATGGGTGAAGGCAACAATAATTCCATCCCTAACTATGAGAAGTCAGCATTTTTTTTTTCTTTCACACCGTAATTTTTTACTACACCGCCACAATTTTTGAAATAACTATTTTACTATTTGTAAAAGTTATTTTCGGATTATTGTGTTGGAAATCTTCCCAAACAAACTTTCTTCAAACTGTTTTCTCGAACAAAAATTTTTGGCATGAATATGATATCTTCTGGAATGAGTTTTCTTGAACAAATTGTCAGAACAAATTTTTTTGAAACAATAGAAATATATTTCAGAAATGATTTGTAGAATAAGATTTTTGGAATACATGAAATACATTTCGAAACAAACTTTCCGGGATAAAGTTCTATTCTACTTCCTCTTCTCAAAGAGTGAAACTAAAATGAAGAATAAATGTATAGTTGGAAGTAGTGAGATGGTGGTGTTGGTAGTGGTGACAGAAGAGGTGACATGGCTATTTTAGTATTTTTCCGTATTAGTATAAAGGTGCGGGTGTTAGTAGGAATAAAAAGCCTTAGTTAGCATAGATAATGGGCCTAATCTATTGAGATAGTTCTTAAAAAAGGTTGAATTCTGAAGAAGAAACGTTGGTTAATTAGTTTACATAATAATAGAAACTGGACCTTATACAGGGTTTGGAATATTAACATTACCCCAAATGGATCTTCATTTTGTGATGACTAGATGAATTTGTTAAGAGTTGTTTTTTTTTTTAATATTTATGTTGTTTAATATGATTGTCAAATTTATTTATTTTTAAAAAGATTTTCATTTTTTATTATGCAAATCCTATCTATTTTTTTTAGTGTAAGTAATTATTTTAAAACTTTTTCATTTCACAAGTTTATACAAATCCATTTAACAACCTCTTAAATGTTTAATCTTTCAGCTCGATTATACCGGTCAAAATGCGACAACATACACATACACATATAATTAGAAAATTGTCACCCTCCTATTAAATATTTTTTGTTTAGGTGTATTTCACACGTTATTTTGGAAATTAGTTAAGAAAATTTATCTGTCATCTTCAAATTGTACTTTCTTTAATTATTTATTTTTTAGCCTTTTATCTCTTTCAATATATATTCTTTTACTACTATCTATAAACTGAATTTCAACTTTTTTAAGTTGAAATATATATATATATATATATATATATATATATATATATATATATATAAAGAGAGAGAGAGTATAACTCAAAAAAAAAACTTGTCTACTATATATCTTATTATATATTTATCTAAATATGTTATACTTGTCTATCATCATAAAAATATGACTTTATATTTTTATCTTGGTCATTATTATCCTTTTTACTAATGTCATCCTCATTGTCAATACCAACATAATAATAATAACTATTACTCCTATTAATGTTACTACTATTATTATAATTTACATCACTATTATTTCAAACATTTTCATTATACTATCAACACCCTAATAAATGTTTATAAAGACAAGTAGACGAGAAGTAGAAAGTGATTACTCTTTACTCAAATTAACTCAAATTTAAAAGACATGTTAATGGACAAGACAAAAATCAGAAAAGTATGCACAGCTACAATCTGGACCAATTTGTCCTTGATCATCCAAACTTGTCAAAACAAACATTTAACCTAGGAGTTAAGAACATCATGGGTTACTACTAGACACTACTACTGCCAAAATTTGATGCAAAGGAGTACATCGCCCAATATTCATATTCATTCTTTCTTGCGTTTCTTGAGAACTTTGTGGCTTGAAAAAGGGTATATCCTTAAAATTTTGATGCTGGCAGCAGTTCACACATCCATCTTTTCCTCTGCGTTTGTTACTTGCCTCATGTTTAGCTAAACTTCAATAAACTCTGCAATTCTAGTTGAACTATTTTAAAAGCTAACATGGATGAAACGATAGCCACTATGAAACCCTTGTATGAATATTTCTAAAACATAAATGACAAAGGTAAAAATTCATTTTATTAAAATATAATTAATGGGTTGCGAAGACTATTCGACAACACTGGAATTGAAATTTCAACATTAAAAGCATTTTTTTTAAAAGACAAGAATTTATAATTTAATATAAACTGCATTGAAGAATTAAAAGCATGTTTTATATTAACTGGTTTATATTACCAAAATAAAATCAAATTTACTTAGGCTATTAAAGACAAATTTTATCCTCTCTTAATGTAAGGGGCAAACGAGAAGGGGGGGCACAGTAGGGACAAAGGAAAACCATCCTGCCAAAATGAACAATGTCAAAGTGACAGACTTGACAAATTTCCAATGACAATTAGGAGATATAACCAATCTCATTCAACAAAAATGAATTGGGTATCCCACAGCACACAAATGAATTGTGTAACCCAAAATAGACAGAAACCTTTTTAATAAATACATAACCGATCACTTCCAGAGAGCAATAATGTCCCCAACATTATGTTTATACACAAAGGTTTTCAGCTGCTCCGGAGAATGCAGAATAGAGACCGGTAATAGAGACATGCCCAAAGTTAATCATAACAAAGGCATGGGTCACGCCGTCCCTGCTGGTTATGTTAGTTTGAAGAACAGTATCAAAATCAGAAACCACCAATAATAACCAAGAAACCAAGAAACGGGGAACACAAAAATTTAGGGGGAAAAGCAGTGCATTAGGTGCAGCAGACACTTGTCTCGCGGTAAATATAAATGAAACGAATATAAGAATAACTTCACGGAAAAAGAGGAGGTAAATTTAATATTAACTATGAAAAACAACTGTAAAAGGAAAAATATGGCTATAAGCTATAACAGAGCGCAACAGTATTTCATTCACATCACATGGATCTTTCCAGTTAGAAAATGATCTATTTCATACCCAGCAGTAGACAAACTCTAGCATGTAAATCCACTTTTAAAAAAATTTTGCTTTCACTAGTCGCATCCAACCACTACCAACAAGGGTAGATAAAACTAAATGGTAAGTTACAACCAATAGATAAGACTGATCTACTTGATTTTGAATCAAGTTTCCATGCTCAGTAATATGAAGGAACACTCAACTATGATCTACCTGCCAGTTTGATCACGTTAGCACTGACAGTTGATATCTTAAAATCCCAAAACAGCTCACTTCAGCCAATCCAGAACTACAAAGAAAAGAGAGCGAAATGAGTACACAATCACCTAAAAAAAAGAAAACACCAATGGCATCTTGACATGGAAAACATGAAATCCAGTTCAAAAACGAATTACTTTTTTATATACAATCTCGTTTTGGCACAAGTAGGTAAACACACTTTCATGAACATCATGCAATATGAGCAACGCCACTTTAAGCCAATTAAATCATGAAAACGGAGCAAGTTTACTAATTACCAACTGTAGCCATAATTATACTTTGGGGAGCTTCATCATTAGGTAGCACAATACCCGCCAGCAAGAATAACTTCCATGATCCTCAGCAACACAAAAAATTGTTTGTCCATTTCTGCTAGGTTTTACCATTTCCAACAATAACAATGACACAACTAGCAAAAGGTCACATCCCAAATGTTCTGTTGTAGAGATCCCCGGAATTTGGCATCCGAAATTTGGAATCATCGTATCCTGAGTAAAATTTATTAAACCCAAGTCTTTCATTTCTCAAAAGCTCCGCCACACCCAAACCATTTCCAGTCTGCGCCTCATTCCACCCATCCCATTGCCCATTTGACAAGACTGCATTTGCAGACTGCTGCATAGACAGCTGTTGGAATGGAGCCAGACTACTGACTTGTGATTGATCTAACCTTGAAGCAACTGCAAAAGAATCACCAAGCTGAGAAAAAGTATTCCCAATTTCAGAAAATCTATGATTTTGCTGTGGTGAGAGAGATCTTTGCATCAACAATTGCAGTCTAGCATCATTTTCAAAGTAATTTAGTTGAGGCATAAAATTCGATCGAATGTCCAGTGCCGGGCTGTTCAGTGCACCTTGAAGTCTCCCTTTGCCAACTGCCAAAATAGCAGGGTCCATGTATTCAATATCCCCAGCACCACCAAGGTTTCCAGTTGAAGGTGACTGATATGAATTTCTCAAGAGGGAAGAATGATCAAGCAGAGAACTCCCTATCAAAAGAACTAATAAATTCAACTAACATATTAAAAAAAGGGTGTCTAGAAAAGATAATAAGAATCATAACTAACCAGAAATGGAGTCAAAAGCCTGCTCCACTCTCTCATTGGAAGAAAAACCAGGTGGTGGTGGCCTGCTTGGAATGGAAAAACCTGGTGGGGCTGAAACTTGCGCTCTTGAAATGGCTGTAACCAATAATAAAAGCAAGGTCATTACGTTAGATGAAAACAAAAATCTGAGACACCTGTAATCAATCTAACACATTGCCAGGTACAAATTCAGAGGAAAGTAAACATGCAGTACCATAAAAGTGGATACTTAACCATAGCTAATAGTTTTGAACTTTCTAACCTTACAGGAAGCAATCAAACAATAGAACCAGCAGCTGGTAAACCACATTTTGTTACAGTGGACATAATTTTCTTTCACATCCAGCAATTCAATAATCAAAAAATTGAATATTTAGGCTCTCCAGTTATTTTTCTCACTAAATTCTTGACAAATTGCTATCCAGTCGTCGATACCAAACTCAGCATACAAAACACTATTCAGCATTTTTAAAAGAGCAAAATAGGCATTGAAGTTCCCTTCCAGCTGAAGATTTTCACTACTTAGTTATTTAACTGCTGTGACGTTAAAATATTACTCAATATTGGCTCATTAGTTTCAGAAGCTAGCGGGTTGAAGACAATTACATCATAAGCCAAGAAAAATGTCATTTCTTAAAGTCTTCCAACCCTCTTGAAAAGTCAACACAAAGATACAACATTTCCCCTTTCCACGTACACAAATAGAATATCTTCAAAGCACAGTTGTGTAATCCAATACCACAAACAGCAAAAATAATCAGGTCGCAGACAACAAATATACACAGGCAACAGTAATTCAGAAAGTCAAGGAAGCTATAAATTTTCAAGGCAGAGAAAATTATAATATACAAAGGAAAATAAGCAAAATGCGTCTAAGATTACAATATCATGAAGAAATCTTTCAAATACATGTACGTTACAGTAGCAGAGGAAACAATAATAAGAAATGCAATTATATTAAAGAATATATACAAAAGTTATAGTAGGCTGCTAAAGGAGGATAGTATTACTCACCCGAAAGCTTATTAGATGAAATGAAATGACCACTAGCAATATTTTCAGCTTCCTCAAAGTTACTTGTTCGAAATCCATTCGCAATGCCCAACTTATCCATATACAAGTCTCTCTCTGAAAAATTCTGGAAAACTTTATTATTTGGACGTTGATGGTTTACACCATAAGAAGCATTCGCATCAAACATTTGGATTTTGGATTCCTCCTGCCTCGCAAAAGAAAACCTTGATTGATTGTTACTGTGAACTTTCCAAGAACTAGATTTGTTTAAAGGACCAGACTGGTTCTCAGTATTGTCACCCAACAATTTAGCTAAATTATGCGGTGATGTTAGTGAGTCATCCCAGGCATCAAAGTCCATGGACAAAATATTTGAAATTATACTACTTTCACCCTTATCCATAGTAACATCATGACCAGAATTTACTGCTTCACTAACTAATCTTTGAATGCTATGACCATTTCTTTCGTCATTAAGCAGACCATAGGAGCTGCTGCTGACCAATTTATCTGAGTGGTCGTTGCATAATATATTAGATGCATGTAATATAGATTCATCAACAGATACAGAACCTGCATTCATGGCATTACAACTTTCACCATGCTGCAGAAGACAAGGGCTGGAAAGGTTTGATACATGAAGGAAACCAGTTGACTTTGGCAAATAAGAACGACAAACAACTTCTGGATCCTTGAGTCTTTGATTGTCAAAAGATGTTACATCATCATCGAATTCCACAGCATTTGATGCTACTATAGATTGAGAATCCAATTTCCAATCACCCTGTTCCCTAGAATTACAAACCTCATTATCCGGCATAGCTTTACCAGCCACATTTGTAGTTATTACATCCCTAAATCTGTCTTTATATTGTGATCCTTGAATTTGGGGAGATTTAATCAAGACATAATCGGTAGGCGGGCTATTAGGTTTGGTTATACTGGAATGTTCCGCATTTCCATCAATGTTAATTGAGGACAAGTCAATGGACAACTTCGGAATTGTTTCAACGGTAGTAGGCATTGCTTCCTCGGGACCAGAGTTACAAGACTGTCCAGTAAGGTTAGTAGAATTTATTGTGTTTGCTGTAGTACAATTGCCATCACCATCTCGGGACAATGGTAGCGAAGACAACTGGCTGTTCAAATTCACAGGAACAGGAGAAGCATCAGAGGATGAAGATTTTTCTCCTGAACTAACCAAACTGTCCACACTATTGTTATATTGCTTAACAGGTTTCAACAATTCACTTTTCACTCTAGTTGTCATACTATGACTCCCATCACTCGATGGTGGTCTCTTTGTAACATCAGAAGCCTGAATTGAGCCTGTAACAGCTGCAGAAAATGCTAGCGAGCTGCTGCCTGTATCAGGTTTGGGCTTGGATGGCCCATTTGGATAAGATAGACCTCCAGCTGGGGGCTGACAACTTGTGGCCTGGGTACCCCTGTCAAATATAAACATAGCTTGGAACCATAATTACCTTTAGATAAGTTCAACCTTCAAAGCCAAATAAAAAATTATACACTGTACATACCACGCAGCACTAGCAGGGAGGGGAACATGTCTCTCATAGATTCCATTCGGAGGTGAACCTCTAACAGTGCTAACAGAGTTCTGCCTCGAAAATAAAATGAAATGTCAGTTTTAATGCATCATTGAGTGTGTGTGTGTGTGTGTACATGTAACCCAGTTCAGCCATTAAAGATAAAAATTCACAAGAGCTCTAAACATCAATATGGCAAAGGCTAATATGCAAACAAAATGGGTTTCAGGGAAGATTGAAAAATGTCTTACACTTGAAGGATTTTTCACAATAGGCTTTGCAGGAGTAGTATTCATATTGTCATCCAGTGGAGGAGGTAATACATTCCCTGATCGCCGTTGCATATTGTTAGTTGCACCAGTGATCTGCTGAACTCGACTTCTTCAAAATATCAAGGTGAATCAAGATATAATTATTTGAAAAACACTATATTCAGTGCAATCAATTACAAGTATTGGAAAGTACAGTCAGTAAACATGCTTCAGAACGCATCTTTTGTCCACCACAATATATTACATAATTTAAACACTATTCTTCCTTTTAACCAATTAAATAGCTTGAATACAAAGATCACAAACCTGGTGTAAGCTGAAATTATTTCATCTTTAGTAAAGCTATCTTCTTGAGAGCCAATCTCATGCAAATATAGACAATCCGGATTGCTGCAAGGCTGGTTATGGAGATCTCTCATCAATTATAAGCACAATTAAGCATAATTTGAAAGTTGTGTAGACTAGTAATTCTCATACCACACTTCGGAGCCATGCATGACAATATTTTGTGGTTCCAAAACAAGCCCTGAAATTTTAAATTCAAAAACATATTCCTAAGCATCCTATTTAAGACAAGTTTCAGTGAAAGCAAATATTTTGTACCTTAAAGGTCTACCCTCCAACACAAACCCATGTACATTTTGAATACAACGAATTGCTTCATCTTCCTTTGAATAAGTTATATATCTGAAACAGAAATCTTTTATTAGGAAATATGTTACTCATATTAATACAGTGTATGGTATAAGGATGAAGATAATCATTTTGCTAATATAGCAGCAAGAAATAAATGAAGAAAGAGAGAAGATGCCCCATTCTCAGTTCTTTTTAACCACGTGAAGCAGCTTTTTCGTGTTTTCCTTCCATGAACGAAAAAGATTACAGTACATGGACTTTTCTTATCTCTAGTTATTCCTCCCTTCTTGTGTGAAAAGAAATGTGCAATAACCCAAAGCTATTCAATTCATATCAATGACGACAAGATTAAACAGCTCAGATTCCATTTGCTCTGGCCAGCTAATAATTAACAGAATTCCACAATATTATCTGAAACCACAAACTTGAAGAGAATACACTTACACACTGCATGTATCATTTGGAAACTGTTGGATGACACCAGCTGCTGTTCGAGACATTGATACTTTTAAGACCTTCCCATACTGACCAAAATACTCTCTTCGCTGAAGAAGCTACACAATGAATGATTAAAATAAGAAGAAGATCCAGAAAAATCCAATAAAAAAGAGAACAAACGAGAAGATGGAAACATTCTGGTGCTCAAGAGAAAAGAAGGTGAAATTTTTACATCTTCGTCTGCAAGATTGAGAGGCAACCCAACTATGTAAACAAGGTTCCTCTGAATCACTCGCACACTGCTGAGCTGCTTGCGCCCATCAGATGATTTAGACTTCGCCTTCTGAGTCTTCATCTTTTTCTCCATAGTAACTTCATTCACCAATCTACAGGAAAAATAACATCACCATAAATGCACAAGAAAAAGCCTAATGTTTCCTCAGTATGCATAAAACCTGTAGAACAATAAGATCTGAGGAACAACAAATTCAGTTCTTTTGCTTCATATCAAGCAATGAAAGCTTCAGAGTTTCTAATATATATCTAATTGAATTCAACAGACTATTTTGACAAGTACAAGAAACATACTCTTGTTAATACATCAATACATTATCTACAATATGTTGAAAATTATTTAGAATGAAAAAATCGTTGGTAGTGCTATCACCATTTCCTGAGTTCTGATAAAACTCAACAAGTACTAAAGATTTTGTTGCAACCATTTCTCATTCTGACAAATAGTTATATAAATAAATTAACGCTTATTGAAAAAGGAGGTGACAAAAGAGAGCTTCAGAAACAATAACACAAAAAACAATCCTACACAAATAAAATAGGGCTCACAGAATAACCTCTCACAGTTTGCAGCCATCCCAACAATCTTTTCCTTATCATAAGGAGAACGACATGCTGGGCATCGCCCCTCGGTGTCATCCTTCTCAGCCATGTCCATAATGTGATGCCAGCACCAGACACAGATCTGCAATCAAGGAGAAATGAGACTGACATTAATCATAATGATGCTCTGTGATTAAGACATATCACCCAGAAACAGATCACAGACAGCATCTACATCACATCATGTACAAGTCAATTTCCAAAAGATGAAGTAATGAGGTTTTATTAGGGGTGAAATAATATCAAAAGTGCCGACTATTACGAGAAATAACACCAAAAAACAACATAATAGTTACACTAAATCAAAAGACACATGCTACTTAACACATTTTATTGGTTGAATAAAATAAGACAACTAATAAGATCAGCTAGAGGGAGAGAAAAATCATAAACTCTGGTAAACATTATATATTCTTTAGAAAACAAGGAAAACCCTTTTACAAACCAAAGAACAAGTCACTGACTTAATAAAAAAATTAATCCAAAAAATACATAGAATCAAACCTCATAACCACATTTGCAAGGCTTCAACTGTTGATCCGTCAAATCCATTTCTTCAGCACAGAGGGGACATGTTCTTTCTCCTTTGTCACTCATGATTGCCCTGGAGGAAAACAGGCATAAACAACAAACACTGATGTCAAATAAAAATAAAAAACCATGGCATCGAAAACTTAAACCAGAAAAAGAAATTATGAAAATCTTATCCAGCATACTCATAAAAAACTATCCAGACACAAAATATATGAGAAAAAAAAAACCACACCACAGCTGTGATACTGAAAACTATTATACACCTGTCAATACAACAAGCTCACAATGTTTTAGATTGTTAATCATTCACTGAACGAATATTGTAGCCAACAACATACAGGTAGAGATGGTGCATTTGCATGTAAATTTCAACATTAAGATGATGACTACAACAACAAGAATGATAATAGCATCGAGGAATCTAGACATAAATCCAAACAAAAACCCCCCCACAGTCTTTCGACTCTAACAACATTTAATTAATTAATAAAAACACCAAATCACTCCAAAAAAAAAAATAATCTATGCATTGAAGTACGGCCCAGCCCAGACACCACAGATCAACTAAATCGTTAACCAAAACAGAGAGAATCCTGCAGACACACAATAATAAAACCCACAAAATCAACATACGAAATCCAATATGCAATGAAACGAGAGCTTCGAATATTTGACAACAAAAAGGGGAAAACACGGACGGCGAGAACATTAACCGTAATTCGAGAAGCAATTAGGGATCTAAGCAGAAATCGCATTGGATATGAGAAATTAGGGTTAGAAATTGGGAGTCGATGACTCACAGTGAGATCGAGAAGACGAAACTGTGAGGAGGAGATTGTCTGTGAAATCGATAAGAGGAGAGAGAGAGAGAGAAAGAGAGGGCAAAAAGTTAAGAGGGCAGAGAAAAACCACAGGGTGTCTTTTAAAAGAGAGAGAAGGGGCTGTTTGGATGATGGCGTTTTCGGTTTTTGGCTCTCTATCTCTATCTCTTGCGCGTTGCTGTCATTTGCTGAGACAAATAACCTCATCTTATTAGTTAATTACGTAAAATGCCCCTGCCTCTTTTCATTATATCTCTCCCTTTGGTTTTTCCAACACCTCAACTTGTTCCAGTGTTCCACTTCCTATACTACCCATACTCTTCACTCGCCTCAAAGCGGTGCATTAGATATGCGACACGTGTCTCGTCTTTTGATCCTACAAATGTGGTTGTCGAACAATTCTATGATATACTGGGATATGGATGCATAAATAAAATGAATTAATTCCATCTTTTAATTAATAGTCACTTTTCTAGACAAGAAAATTAAAATAATAGAAAACAAAAAATAGCTTTCTTATAAATATTATGCTAATACTAGTAAATGTTTTTTAAAGAAATATTTGTAATTGTTAAGATTATTACTATTAACTCTATAGATAACACGTGTGTTATTTATATTTACTTTATATTTAACTTTTAATATGTTTTATGCATGTATTTTAAACGATTTATTCGTTATATTATACGAGGTTAAATATGATTTTATTTTTTAATTTTTTATTAAAAATGATATTTAATATTTTTTGAAATTATAGATAATTTAGCTTTTTATTTTTAAAAATAGAATAAATTTAAATATTTTAATTCTAATTTTGTTAAATTTATTTGATATTTTAAATATATTATTTAATTAATATTAAAAAAGAAAAGTTAAACTATATGAATAATTTAAATATTATTATGAAATGTATTTAGAATGTTGAATAAATTAAAAAAAAATAGTTAAATACATTTTTAAAATTAAATGACTAAATTAATCTAAAATTTCAAAAATAAATTATTTCTATCTTTTTCAGTAAAAATATATTTAATTTTATTATAAGAAGATATTGCATGGTATTCATTTACCTCTGGTTTTTTAAAGTGTCGGGTTTTAAATATCATGCAAAAATTATAATGTATTTTAGATAACTATTAAGCTAAAAACTTGACAGATAGTTAATATTTGAGTTGATAAACAATATTTATCAAATCAGTTAAAATAAATCATATCAAGATTACTATAATAATTATTAAAATTTCTAGCTAAAATTAAATTATTTAATTTTCTGTTGTGATTTTAAACTACTTTACAAATAAAATATAATAAGTTGTGTAAGATGAGTTTCTTTTTATATATATACGTATCTGCAATTATATATAATTTATATTTTCTCTACACATTTTTTTTAATTTTAGTTATAATTATACTACCTATCTTCTAAAGTAACTTCACACACTTTAATTAATAATTATACAAACTTCAATCACTTTACAATACAGTTACGGCTTTCTCTTTCATGCAAATTTATGATTAATCTATATCTATAATAAAACATAATGCGATCTCATATACATGTTTAATATTTGTATTTTAACATGTTTATGTTTTAATTTTAAAAAATATAATCATCTATAAAAAGTAACAGTAGACAGTTACACTTATGCTTTCGCAATCCTACAAATTATACTCTATATCCTTCTTCTAGAATAATTTTATTCAAAATATAGATTGTGTATACAAAATAATCTATAGAATAATTTTTATTCAAAACCAGAAACGCATAAATACACGTCAACGGGATAACGCCTGTTTTTTCTAATAAAAATATTTATTTAATTCTAATTATGTGATCATTAATTATATATATTGGGTAATAAATTAATGAAAAATTATATTTGTATCAAATATAATTTTTCTACTAAAGAACATTTATTCCCGTATTAATATTTTGTATATCTATGTATATTATATATAAATTATTTTGGCTAGGAAAATTGTAATCACAACATTTCTTAATATATGCAAAACAAGTAAAAATCAATACATTTCACAATAGAGTTCCAAAACTAATTTTACTATTAATCAACCTCTGGCTCATGACACCAAAATCGTATACCAAAATTAATATATACCTTAAATTTCAAATCTCTTCTGTTGATCACCGTGTAATTTAAAAGTTTCAAGCAATTATCAAATCCAAACTAAAATTTGTGTTAAACTCTGTTTTCTGTTTTTTTTACTTTCTAATAAACAAAAACTCCTGCATAAGACAAAGCACTGCAAATATAAAAAAAAAATAGAAAACTTATACCAAAATATTGATTAGATAATGAACTTAGCGAAAAAACAACTTTATCCACTTATTAAAAACATGAAAAAAAATTTTATATATATATATATATATATATATATATATATATATATATATATATATATATATATATATAGGTGAGATATATTTAATTACCTTCTAACAACTAAAATCTAATTAGAAAAAAGATGAAAAATGACTTTAAAAAATTAAAAAAAAAATGTTAAGGAAAATTATAGAGTTTCTTTTTAAAGATATGGACTTTTAAAGATAAATAATCAAATAGTTAAATTTTAATTTATATTTAAAACGCAACTTAAAATTTTAGTATTTATAATTGTGGAATCATTTGTTTCAAACGGCCAAAATCATTTCTTACAATTGTGAAATCATGTAAAGAAATTGTAACATATCCATGAATTTTCTCACTGTAACACCCCCACACGGATTAGTAGAATTAATCTACTAATTTGAAGCATTTCATAATTGACATTAAAAAATATATATTTAAACATACAATATGTATTACAGTTTCCTCCATATATTTACATAAACAGTTTTTTCAAGCCATAATTCTGAATCAAAAGAAAGAGGAAAAAAATGCATTTCAAAACAAATTATACATATAGGTATATTTCAAAAAGACCTAAACTACTACAAACTCACTCACAAATAAAAACCTTCTTCTACATTATTTTGTGCTCCCGTTAAATTATACGATTATTGTAAAAAGAAACACAATAGCAAACCACACTAAGTTTGTATATTTCAAAAAATAATAAATACACAATCATTTAAATATGGATTTTACAAATCAAACATTAACATTCTTAACACATAGATTTACAAGAACTGTTATTTTTGGCTCCGAAGGATTTATGTAAGTTGAATAGGACTTAAGGCGCGTTCTTTTTTAGATGAATTATTTTTGGAAGGTGTTGGAGAACGATGATCGTATAGAATTTCATGTTTATTTTCGATGAATGCAAATAAATGAAAAACACTAATCTGCGAGATACCTCAACACTTTGCATCATGCTATTTTGAAGAAATTTGAGAGTGACCTTTGCCATTTACCAATATACCCCTCGTTGTTATGTTACAAAATGCAACATTGCACTCTTGTGACTGAGTTTTATGTACGTGGTGAGACCATATGGTTATTCTTAATTTTTTTTATGTGCCCTAACACTTCTTCCCTTTGATTTTGATGTTCCATAACACTTCCCTCCTTTTCCACCATTGTTGGTCAGTGACAAAGAACCACGAAGATAGCAACACGAAAGTTGAATTAGTTTGCTGAAATCATACGTGTTTTTAAAGAAGTGAATGGAACTTGATAAATTTTAGTTGAATCTGATTCCAACTTCCAAAGCTTTGGTACATTTACTTGGTTCCATTTTTGTTGTATCCCATTCCAAAAAGAAAAAAACTTTGATGCATTTACCCGATCCCATTTTCGTTGTATCTGATTCCAAATTCATGATCACAAATGTTTAATTTTTTTTTTTGCTTTAATAAAGAAAAAAACTTCAAATAATTAATTTTTGAAATCAATTATATCATAATATTTATTTTATTCAAATAATAAATATTATTATTACAAATGTATTTTTTGCATTAATAAAGAAAAAAAAATAACTAATTTTTCAAATCAGTTGTATTATAATATTTATTTTATTTTAATAATATTTTTTCATCATTAAAAAAATTCAAAATTAATTACAACTTATATATATATATATATATATATATATATATATATATATATTTTTATATTATTTTTTATATAAAAGAC
>Ga0209589_1004675_pt1 | contig 23516 bp, 19 predicted proteins | sample CowpeawhiteBW_FD_187525 | JGI IMG/M metagenome (GOLD analysis project Ga0209589, IMG submission 187525) | Root nodule microbial communities of legume samples collected from California USA - Cow pea white BW (SPAdes) (version 2) | ecosystem: Host-associated > Plants > Roots > Nodule | place: USA...
GTCCATTCTTTTACCTCTAAAATCAAGCAAAAAGCTAATTAACCAAAGTACATTCTTGATTAATTCTAGTTAAAGTTTTCACCTCTAATCAAAGTACATTCGCAATCATTGGCAAAAACCCATTCAATCACATGAAAGTTTCTAAATTTAATCAAAGTACATTCTCAACTAAAATTAAAAACCCTTGAGCTCATATGATTGGTATGCATATAGATTAAAACATCTCACTGATTAGCTATGATGTAAAAACCATTACTTTTCACGTGATTCAAAGATAAAAGACATAGATGAATTAAAACCTCAACAATAATGAAAAGAACAAAGAAATTATGTCATTCTAACATCAGAATCCATAATGAAATTACAATGGAATCAACCCAAGAAGTTTAGCACTCCATGAAATATAAAATAAAATAAAAATAGAAAAAGAAAGGAGAGAGAAATAAATTAGGCACCCCTAAATTATGAAGTGCCGAGCTTCCCCTTTCTGCTTTCCCTTGTTCTCTTTAAAAATATTTGGAGAGACATAGACTATCTGACAAATATAGTTGGTTGATAATATCAATATTTAATATAATTAAATTAATTAATTACTTAAAGATATATGATAAATTATCACCAACTTAAAGATATATGTTAACCTTTATTTTTGTAAGGTTAACATGGACCCCATTTTTGTTCACAAAAAGACCTAAGAAAACTACACTATGCACAGAAAGTACATTTCTCTTTATTAGCAAACAAACTATGTACCCTAAGGATAGTAAGGACAAACCTCAAATGGTCTATGTGCTCATGCAAGCTTTTGTTATAGATCAAGATATCATCAAAGTAGGCAACCATAAACTTTCCTATGCACTCTCTAAGAACATGATTCATTAGCCTCGTGACTATGCTAGGTGCATTAGTAAGCCCAATGAGCATCACCAACCACTCATATAGTCTGAATTTGATCTTAAAAGTGATTTTCCACTCATCACCTTCTATGATTCTTATTTGGTGATAACCACTCTTTAGATCCATTTTAGAAAACATGAGGGACCCATGCAACTCATCAAGCATATCATCAGGCCTAGGAATTAGATGCCTATATTTGATGGTGATGTTATTTCTGGTCCTACATATTGGCACAAGCAAGCTTGAAGCAAAAAATTGATAAAGCCACGTGCATGAAGATCATATGTGTTTGATGAAGATTGATGAAGATCCACTTGAAGATTATGTTTTTAGTGTATTAGATATGGAAATAATGAGTTAAATGTAGAGATTGGGTGTTATATCATGTTGGTAGGCTATATGACATAGGTTAGATGGCTTTTTAGTCTTAGTGTGTCTCTTTAATATGTTAAAATGGGTTTTAACATGTTAAAAGGCTTGCATTATATAATTTCAATCGATTGATTTCACTTAAGTCAAGTAAAATCAGTTGACTGTATCAAAAATTCAATCGACTGATTTTACTTAAACCATACTATATATGTTATATTTTCGAGAGCAGAGGCGTAATTCTGGGTTTTGGAGCCCGAAACTTTGTCATTCATCACTAGAAAACTTTCTCTCTCTTTGCAATACATAGTAGCAACGTGAAGTTTGAAGATCTTGATTGATCTTGGAGGCATTTTGGCTTGTTAGTAACTTGGAGAACACATGTATGGTTGGATAGGGAGAGTCACCATCATGTTTGGATGTTCTTGTGCCTCTAGTTGTTTGCCTGATGTGATTTCAGGTTTGTAAGTGTGATTCTTGCAGGGTAGTTGTCTAGATTTTTGTGAGTAAAAAATCTTATGAGTTTCTTTGTTCAAAAGTCTAATCTTGGTGTGTGATTTGTAAAATTGTTGAATATAGTGGAAACCAGGCTCAGGTTGTCCTCGTAAACTGGATGTAGCTCTATGATTGAGTGAACTAGTATTAAAACAACTATGCAATTCTCTTTCCCTCATCTCACTCAGTTTGAATCACTTTAAATCAAGAAAATCAAGTAATCCATTCTTTGTTGTGTATTAATGCATTCTTGTGTAATTTGAGGCTGTATACTTGTTAGAAATATTTATTGGAACAAGTCTTGTATGTAAAAGTTTGTTGTTTGAGTTAAATCTGCGAATTCTGTATAAATTCCTAGTATTTTAGCCGACTAATTTGAAATTTTAATCGACTGTTTTATAGCTCAAGAATAAATTAGTCTGTTGTTCAATTTTTTGACCGATTCAAAGTGTATTGTTCTGCAGCTTTTACATTCTAATTTTGCAGTCTATTTGATTCATTTGAAAGGGGTTTTATGCTTTAGAAAAAGTTTTAAATAGCCGATTCACCCCCCTCTTCTTGGCTTAAATCACCATTTCAAACCTACAATTGGTATCAGTACGAGGTTCTTGAAAGATATTCAAGTTTGATAAAAAAATCTTTTGAAATGGCTGAATATAAACTCCCTTTTGCTGAAAGTGCCTCTATTCATAGACCACCTATGTTTAGTGGCATAAACTATTAGTTTTAGAAAATATAAGTGCAGATTTTCATTGAATCTATAGACAATGGGATTTGAGATGCAATAGTTAATGGACCATACACTCCTAAATGTCTTGTTGAAAATAAGCAGGTGGGAAAGCCTTGGACTAAAATGACGGATGAAGAAAGGAGAAGAGCTCAATATGACTGCAATGCAAAGAATATCATCACCTTATCTTTGAATATGGATGAATTTTTTAGGGTCTCCCTATGTAAGAGTGCAAAGAAAATGTGGATGTTCTAGAAGTCACACATGAGGGGACAAATGAAGTGAAAAGAGCAAGGAAGCATGCCTTGATTCAAGAGTATAAGCTTTTCAAGATGCAAAAAAGAGAGTCCATACCTGAAGTTCAAAAGAGGTTCACTCACATTGTCAACCATCTTATGGGTCTAGGCAAAGAATTTGACAAAGAGGAGCTAAAAATCAAAGTGCTAAAGTGTCTTCATAGAAATTGGCAACCAAAGGTGACTACCATATCAGAATCTAAGGATTTATCCATCATCACCACAATTGCACTATTTGGCAAACTAAGAGAGCATGAGATTGAAATGCAAAGGCTAAGTCAGCTTAAGGCAAGTAAGAAAAAGGTAAAAACCATAACCTTAAAGGCTAGCTCCAGTAAGAGTGATGAAACTGAGGAAGAGGAGTTGAATCAAGTGATAATGAGAACTTGAATCTACTAGTCAAGAGGTTTGGGAAGTATCTCAAGAGGAAAGGCAACAAAGTGAATCAAATGAGTTACATTTCTAAACAAAATGATTCAAGTAATACTTCTAAATTCTCATGTTATAATTGTGGAAAGTAAGGACATATCAAGATTGAATGTCCTAATGTTAACAAAGAGAAGGAGAAGGTTGGTGACAGGAAAAAGGAGAAAAGGGACAAGGAAAGACATGCCTACAAAGCTTGGGAGGACAATGATGATTCAACAAGTACTTCATCTCAAGAAGGAAGTGAGGAAGCAATTTATGCCTATTGGTCGGATATGAATCATTCTCATCAAGCCAAATGAGTTCCTTGTCATCCAAAGATAAAAATGACTATTACCAATTGTTGCATGACTTTGAAGAGTTGCATAGTGATGCTAACAAAATTGTTGTCATGAACAATCGGCTAAAAGGATTAAATAGCTAGCTAGAAAACAGAGTTAGCAAACTAGAATCAGAAATAGCCGACTTAAAAACTGATTTTAAACATTTAGAAATGATTTACAATAATTCAGTTGATTGTTCTGAAAAATAGTTGGCTGTAAAACCTTATGAAAATTGCACTACTTTGAAGAATCAAGTGAAATATCTTTTGAAAACATGTGCAAAGTTCACAAGAGGAAAAGCAAACCTAGAAGTTGTTCTTGGCTTTCAAAATTGGGAAGGCTGGACTTGGTTATACACCTATCTTTGAAAAGAAAGCCAAGAAGTTCTCTAGTTTCTTTTTGAAGAGTGAGCCAAATGCTATGTCATCCATTTCTTCCAACTATTTTATGAAAAAAGGTCATGTGCTTAAGAATTGCTATGCTAGAAAATATGATGTACCTAAGGGATTTATGAAATGGATCCCAAAAGGATCTAGAAAGGCATAACCATGTTGGATCGAAACTATCAAAGGGTACCATGTAATGCTATGTTGTTTTGTAGGTCATAAAACATGAAAAGAAAGACTTTACATATGACTGGTGACAAGTCCAAGTTTGCAAAGTTGGAGCTAAAGGAAGAAAGCTTTTTGACTTATGGTGACAATAACAAAGGAAGGATACTTGGAAGTGGAGTTATAAGCAATGAAGACTCATTCAACATCCATAACGTGCTTCTAGTTGAAGGGCTAAAGCACAATTTGATAAGTATAAGCCAACTATGTGACAAAGGTTTTAAAGTTGTTTTTGAACCAAATCATTGCCTTATATATGATGCATGAGGTAGTATTGTGTTGGTAGGAAAAAGAGTCAACAATATATACTTGCTTAATCTACATCATGCATCATTTAGCATTCACTCTTTTCTTACAAAAGAAGATGATACTTGGTTATGGCATAGGAGGCTTTGTCACATACATATGCATCATACAAATCGACTAAATAAAAATTAGTTAGTTGAAGGGTTACCAAAACTTAAGTTTGAAAAGGATAGAATATATGAAGCATGCCAAAGGGGAAAGCAGACCAAGGTTTCCTTTAAATCCAAAAACTATATTTCAACTGAAAGACACTTGGAGTTGCTTCACATGGATCTATTTGGTCCTTCTAGAACTATGAATCTTGGTGGAAACTATTATGCATTGGTTATTGTTGATGATTTCTCTAGATTTACATGGACTTTATTTCTAGTTGCCAAGAATAAAACCTTTTATGCTTTTAAGAAACTTGCCAATGCTTTAGAAAATGAAAAGGTTCTAAAGTAGTTTCTCTAAGCAGTTATCATGGTGAAGAGTTTCAAAATGAAAAGTTTGAGCACTTTTGTGAAAAACATGGCACAAAGCATAAATTTTCAGCTCCTAGAACTCCACAACAAAATGGAGTGGTTGAGAGAAAGAACATATCATTAGAGGAACTAGCTAGCACCATGCTAAATAAAACCTCATTGCCTAAGTACTTTTGGGCTGATGCAGTCAACACAACTTCATATGTTTTAAACCGTGTGTTGATAAGGCCAATTTTAAAGAAAACACCTTATGAGCTTTTCAAAGGTAGAAGGCCTGCTCTAAACCACCTAAAAGTATCTGGTTGCAAATGTTTTATCTTAAATAATGGAAAAGAGCAACTTGGCAAATTTGACTCAAAAGCGGATGAAGGCATCTTTCTAGGTTATGCTATAAATAGCCATGCATATAGAGTTTATAACAAAAGGCTAATGATTGTTGAAGAATTTATGCATATTGTATTTGATGAAACTAATCAGTGTAGTAAGATCAACGACCTAAGATTGTAAATGAAGAAGATATGTTGCAGGAAAATCAAACTGCTGCAGAAAAGGAATCTGCTGTAGGAAATCAACCAATTGAAAAGGAAATTCAGTCGGCTGAAAAAGCTGCTGACAGTAACTTACCCAAGGAGTGGATTGAACCCAAGGGATTATCAAAAGACAACATAATTGGTGATATAAAACAAGGAGTATCCACTAGACAAAAGCTTGTATTCTTTGAACATGTTGCATTTGTTTCTCAAATTGAACCTAAGAATGTAAATGATGCATTAGGTGATAGTATTTGGGTTGTTGTTATGCAAGATGAGCTTAATTAATTAACTAGAAATGATGTGTGTATGACCCGTGAAAATTAAATTAATTAATTAATAAATGTTGGTGGTAGGGGCCTTTATGGCATTAAATATTGTTTGATATGATGTGGAAAAGTACTAGCTCAAATGGTTGAGAGTACTTGGTTGTGTGAGAGGACTTGGGTTTGAGTCTTGTGTATGCCAATTATGTGTTGTTGTTTTATTATTAATTTTAATAATATGTATGAGCATCGAAGTGGTAATGTAACCCTATACTGATGTGAATTATCACGAAACATGATATGGTTGAGTGGTTGTGTATTGAATTGAACATTGGCATGGTATGGGTTCAAACCTTGGTGAACCTAAATCTGACTCTCTTTTTGCTAACTATTAGTTGTAGCTTGAATGTGAAGAGGCAAAGAAAACCTAGCAGAAGGGCAGCCAATAGGGGCTAAAAAACCACCAAATGATGGCTCTTGAAAAGCAATTAACACCTCATTAAGGGTATTTTCATTTTTACACTTAAACCTCTATTAAGACACTTATAAAAGGCAAAATTTAGGTGGAAATAGGGTTTCTGCAGTTTGGTTAGCTTACCTATAGAGAGGAGAGCAAGATTGAGAGAGATTAAGAGAGTTAAGAGTTTGTGCAAAGAAGATTGTGGGAGCACTGAGGGGGAAATTCATTGGGGCAAGAAGAAGAGCTATATTATTACAATTTTTGCAAGAGGTCCAGGTTAGGGGAGTTGTCCTTACGCATGTAAGTTAACTGTTGTGTATGTTATGATTCTGGATCATTGCTCTTCTCAAATGAACTCTGAATGTTGTGCATTTCGTATATTATGTGCTGTGATTGTGAATTGGTTGGCTTGACATTTGGGTGCAAAGCCTTTAATGCTTTCTATGGGTAAGATGAGGGTTTTGGTACTGTTATTGTTGTTTATTGCCAAACCTTGCGTTTTGGGGTTCAAATATGATTAAAGTCTGTGCTTATGATTTGATTGATGAAACAGATTGAATGTGAATGATTCTATTGTAAATTGGCATGGTTTTCGTGATTTGTGTGCATGAATAGAGACGAAACTCTACAAGTTTCGCCCAAACGAGTCCAGCTTGCCTAAGCAAGAGTTGTAGAGTCACGTCTTGGCTTTTGGCTCCAACATTTTCGCTCAGGCGATCAGTGTTAGGGTTGAGCGACTTAGTCTCTCGCTTAGGCGAGAATGGGTCGCCTAAGCGAGGTCGCGATGAGACCTGTACATGTTAAGCGCGACTTTTCGTCCAGGCGAGGGGTTTTGGTTTTTGAGCGACAGATACTCTTGCTTAGGCGAGAGTGGCTCACCTAAGCGAGGTCTCGTTGTGGTCTGATGCAGTTTGCATCAAATTCTCATTCAGGCGAGGTTGGTGTGTTTTAAGCGAATGTACGACTCGCTCAGGTGAGCTGGACTCGCCTAAGCGAGATTGTGTGATGCAGCCACTGCTACACACTCGCCCAGGCGAAGCGGGTTAGCTTGAGTGAGGCTGAGGGGCTAGCTTGGGCGAGGGTCTTTGGCTTAAGCGAGAATGTTGCGAATTCTATGTTTGTGTGTGCTTTATGAGCTGGTTTGTTTTCTCTTTCCAAAATATAGGAAGTTATATGCATGTGTTTGTGGTGATTGGACTTGAAGGACTAAGTCCTTAGGATTTGGGATGTGCTTGGTTTGAGTCGCGAGCGAGGAGTTCGTGATGGGTGGACCGCATGCGGAATGTGAACAGTTTAGTTCATCGGAGGTACTCTCATTGGGATAAGTGAGCGAGGGGGTTCATCTTATGCTCAACTTGAGAATGCTATGAGCGAGGGAGTTCATAGTAGGAAAGGTGGGTATGCGTGTCCGGGTCCGAGCGAGGAGTTCGGATGAACGGGCGTGAGAGTCCGTGAAACAGGACTACAAGCGGGATAGGATTGTAGGTTGGACCACGAGCGATGAGGGTCGTGGAAGCACATTAAATCCCAGATTTAGAGTACATGCATGAACTCATATTGGTTATGAGTGTGGGAAAGTGGGTGTTTTTGGAATCCAATAAATATTTATGAATGGGCTGGGGGATTATTTCATACTTATTTATGTTTATGTGCATAGCTCACCCTATCTGTTTGTGTGGCGATGATCGGGTAATTTATTATCCGGGAGCAAATGATGTTTCAGGTGAGTCAGGAGACGCTTAGTGGCGGAGAGTGGACTCAGAGTACGAGGGAATTTTTATAACTGTTTATATTTAATTTCCATGTAATTTAATTACAATTTTTATGGATTTAGACTATTAATGTTTTAAAGTTTTAAAAAATTTCCCGTGTTTTTGGGAAATAGATTATTTAATAAATGTGGTATTTATTTATGCCTTGTTTAATTATTTATTTTAAGTAATATCCTACTGGGATTTTACAATGTGTCGTCTCTTGTTCCTAAAACTAATAAAATAAATGTGATTGGCACTAAATGGGTGTTTAGGAATAAAATGGATGAAAATGGTAACATTGTAAGGAATAAGGCTAGGCTAGTTGCTAAAGGTTATAATCAAGAGGAAGGTATTGGTTTTGATGAAACATATACACTTGTAGCTAGGCTAGAATATGTAAGGTTATTGTTAACATATGCTTCCATGTATAATTTCAAACTCTCTCAAATGGATGTGAAAAGTGCATTCTTGAATGGTTTCTTAAATGAAGAGATGTATGTATCACAACCCCCTGGCTTTGAAGATCACATTTATCCTAATCATGTTTTCAAATTGAAAAAGACTTTATATGGTTTAAAACAAGCACCACCATAGTGGTATGAGAGGTTAAGCAATTTTATTTTATTTAAAGGATATGCTAGAGCTGCGGTTGATGAAACACTTTTCATTAGAAAGCATGCAAGTTCAAGTATATGTAGATGATATAATCTTTGGATCAAATAATAACTCCATGTGTGAAGAATTTGTTGCAACTATGTAGGGAGAATTTGAGATTTCTATGATGGGTGAGCTAACCTACTTCCTAGGGCTGCAAAGTGAAGCAACTCGAGCATGGGACATTTTTAAGCCAGTTAAAATACTATTTTGACCTACTAAAAAAGTACAAAATGGAGGATTGCAAAGAGGTTGCCACTCCATTTGCTACAAATTGCCTTATGGATGCAGATGAGGTTGAACAACAAGTTGATTCAACCAAATATAGAGGGTTGATTGGTTCTTTGCTATATCTAAACGCTAGTAGGCCAGATATCCAATTTGGTGTTCTCTTGTGTGCAAGGTTTCAATCCAATCCGATGGAATCAATCTTCAAAGCTGAAAAGAGGATTCTCAAGCATTCGAAATAGACAACAAATGTTGGATTATGGTATCCAAATGAGTCTAACATTGTTATTAGTGGTTTTTCAGATTTTGTCTATGTAGGGTGCAAATTGGATAGAAAAAACACAAGTGACACATTCCATCTACTTGGATCAAACCTAATCTCATGGAATAGCAAGCAAGCATGTGTAGCACTCTCTACTGCTAAGGTTGAGTACATAGCAGCTGGACATTGTTGATATACATAGCTTGGATGGTGTGTTACTTGTAGATTTGATGAAGCTTTGATGAAGGTACTTGAAGCCATTGCCTTGGAACTATGCTTACATTGATGAAGATATGGAGATTTGATGATGCTCGTGTTGATCAAGCCTTGTATGCATGCCCTCTATTTGGATCAATCACGGGGAAAACAAGCTTAAAGATTGTAATTCATATTGTAGACCATTTAGCATTAATTAGATGTATAGGTTCTTTGTTGTCTTTTAATCTGTTGATATATTTTTCAATAGGTTAAATGGTGTATTTTAATCTGTTGAATGAATTTTTAGTAGATTAAAAGGTTAGCTGTAGTAGTCTTAACTGTGATTTATTCAACCAGTTGATTTATTTTTTAATCAACTAATTTCACGTATGTTAAGTGAAATCAACCTATTGATTTGAAAATCAACCTATTGAATTTCGTAACAGTTTGACTATAAGAGTTGTATTTTTCGAAGAGAGGTAGCAAGACCATTTTTGACCGTGAAATCATTTTGGAAACTATGGAATTCTCTCTCTCTTTGTTGTGTCTTTTAATCTGTTGATATATTTTTCAACATGTTAAATGGTGTATTTTAATCTATTGAATGGATTTTTAACATATTAAAAGGTTAGTTGCAATAGTCTTAACTGTGATTTATTTAATCAGTTGATTTATTTTTTGATCAACTGATTTCACCTAAGTTAAGTGAAATCAACCTGTTGAATTTCGTAATAGTTTGACAATAAGAGTTGTATTTTTCGAAAGAATGGTAGCAAGACCATTTTTTAGCGTGAATTTTGGAAATTATGGTCTCTTTCGTGATCATACAAATTGTAGCTGGTGAAGATTGATCTTGAATAAATTCTTTGAGGATTTTGCTTGATGTTTGAAGCTTGAAGAAGGTGGTTGTGGTAGGTAGAGTTGTACTACAACTGAGGTTTGATCTTTCTCAAGCTTTATGATTGTGCTTGGTGGTTTTCCAGGTCTGCAAGAGTTGTATTGTTGTGCTAGTTTGATTCTTGTGTGATTCAAGAGTCTTTTGTGTGTGTTTTTGCATATTTTGAAAGTGTAAGGGTGTAAACTTTGTAAATCTTTTGAAATAGTATAAAGTCAGGCTCAGGTTGCCTTGACAAACTGGATGTAGCTCAGGTTTGAGTGAACCAGTATAAAAATCTTGTGCATTGCTCTTTTCTCTAACCCTTCTCTCTTGCATTATAATGTAAAGTTTAAAGCATTATGATCTAAACCATCTTTTTGACATTCTTGAGTGATTTAGTGTTGTTTGCAACATTGATCATGTTTGTATAACTCACTCGAACCTGTCTTGACTGATCTTTTACATTGATCTTGCTTTAAATCACAAATCTACATTTTTCCATTTTTCCAGTATTTTAGTCGACTATTTTTGGGATTCAATTGATTGATTATATCAGTACTACATTTGCTTAATAAAATCAATCGACTAACTCTATTTTTGATCGGTTAAAAGCGTCCAATCCAGAAGTGTTTGCATCCTTACTTGTTGGTTGGGTTGATTTAATTAAAGTTAGTTTTAAGCTTTTAAGAGTTACAAAATTGTTTTTTAACTAACCAATTAAACCCCTTACCCTTTCTTGGCATTTCAACCATTTCAAAACTTACAAACATGCATGTGCTCAAATCATATGGTTGAAGCATCAACTTTTGGATTATGATATAAAGTTAGAGAAGGTACCTCTTTATTGTGACAATACACGTGCAATCAACCTAACTAAGAATCCAATTCAACATTCTAAAACTGAACACATTGAAATCAAGCATCATTTCATAAGGGATCATATTCAAAAAGATGAAATTGAAATCAAATTTATGAAAACCGAAAATCAATTGGAGGATTTATTCACTAAACCACTTGCACGTGATAGATTTAACAAGCTTAGAACTAAATTAGGTGTCCTTGACATAAAGAATGTATGTTGATTGGCTTGTTAACTTTATTAGATCATGTGCATGATGCATTTAAAGTGTTAAATTATGCATAATTTGTGAACTGCTAGTATTTCAGTAAGCTAAATTTGCAAAATAACACATATATTTAATTTAAACCATCAAAATCTACATAAGTTGTGTTTAGGAACTCTTTCAATCTGTTAATCCTCACAAAACAACACATATATTTCACTTAAATTGTTTAGTGTGAATTTCGTGTGATCTAAAATTTCTAGTCACCTAAAATTGCAAAATCAACACATAGATTTCACTTGAAACTGCCACTGCACCAAAAATTTATGATCTGGTACAATTATAGTCAACTAACTTTGTATTTTTATATGTTGATTTCACTTATGCTGATATGGATTTGCTTGAATTGATTTTAATTGATTGACCCAGTCAAAGTATCCATCATATGACATTATTTTGACTGTAGTAGCAGCATATAACAATTATTACATCAGTTAAAATCAACTTTTCAGATTGCATTGGCCATAAAGTGCTTTAATTGCATGATTTCCAATGTGCATGTTGTAAGACCCCGTCTGGATATGAAGGATTTTAAATAATAAAATAAAAATGTAATAATAATACTTCATTTATTATAAATCATTTTCCCAAAACCGTGGGAATTTAAAACTTTATTACACTGATAAAACCAACTCAAATCCAATTTTTATAAACACAATACATTATCAAAATCAGTCTCATTACAAAGCCAAGTTCTATAATTCTAATGATTAAATCCTTAAAACTCATAAAAATGATGAAACGCTGCCACAAATTTTTCCAAATAGCACACGCTCTGGATCTACGCTCCACCAGAACCACCTGCAACGTCATTTGCTTTCGTGTACCACGTACACGATCATCGCCAAACACACGCAGATAGAGTGAACTAAAGGAATATAAACATATGCAACAATTTATATAACAAAACACACACATTAAAGGAACTCCATTCGTTGGTCTCATCATCCATGATTACCACCATGTAATCCATGTTCCACGTCTTTGGTTGATAATCTCAAGCTATCGTTGCGGTCTAACCTACAAGCCACCACTTGTAGAACACATGCGGGAACACTTGCTATTCCGAGCCACAACTAAAAGAATGCTCGTATTACCCTCCATCCGAAGCCACAACTCCAGGAATACTCCAGCATCTGACCCTTAAGATATCGCCCAAAGCCTCGTAGACCACGCACATCCAAAGCAAGCAAAACACAATGTTTGTTTCTTGAAAAATCGCTTGGCGCTCCACACGAGTCGCCAAGTGCAAAAGGATTCCAGACCGCCTGGCAGGACAACCCTTATCGCCAAGCGCTACACGCTTCAATTCTCTAATGGGTTTGTAGCTATCGCCTGATGGTTATACACAACCGTTTGGTGCTACACCAGTACTTGCGCAATACTGGTTTATAAGCACCCAGAACAAAGTAAAATCAATCCATTCACATTTTATATATATATATATATATATATATATATATATATATATATATATTACCCCTCTTAAACCATGATACCATTCTAACTTATGAATAACGCATGCTCAAACAAATATAACCAACAGTACTCTAACAATTTAAGTACATGATCCTATGCACCGATGCAAATTAATATTGACACACATGTATTCACCAATAACCAATTCTCCACATGTGACTAACCCAAAGGAACCTTCAAATTGATAGAGACTTACCACATAACCCAATCATGCTTCATTAGAAGTTACTTGAAATTATCAAGAGCTTATTCATGTATTTTAAAGAGTCCAAAATGAGCAATATTGAGTAATGTATATCTGTAGCTACTGACCTCCAAATCAAATCTACACCGTTATGGACCACCTGTCAAAATTTCACCTAAATCGGACGGTTAACGAACCGGTAAATGCAATTTTATGAAAACTGCACAAACTAGAAAAAAATGGTGGCGCCTAGCGCCCAAAAGTGAGGAAGGTGGCGCCTGGCAGGACAAAACTACCGCCCGACGGTTCCTGTTGCGCGAAAATTATGAAAAACAACATTTTTCGTGAACAGAACACCACGCACATCTGGTGTGGTGCCTGACGGCCAATTGGGTGGCACGAGGCGGTTCTTGCTGTTTCAGGAAGCCAGAAATCCTCCCTTTGCACCTACGAAGCCTCGACACTCCTTGGTCTTCCTCCATTGCAGATTTCACCAAATCTTCACTCAAATTCACTTACAGTTATAGGGATTCCCATCCCAAACACATTCATTCGCTCTTTCCAGTACACTTGAACCACCAATTTCCTTAGGACATCAAGAACCCAATTTCCAACCCTAACATCATCTTCCCACTATTCCATTCATTTACACCTCTAATTACATGAATTTAAATGTTGTTTGACATCAAATCATCCTTTAACAATTAAAAATTGGCTTTCCCTCCGATTAAAGTCATCCCAAAACATCAAGAACATCAAAATCGAACCAAAATTGGTTCGTGTCGCCTGGCGAGTGTTCATCACTGCCAGGCGCTTCATCCAAAAATTCAGAAAACTGGGTTGTACAGTACGCATCGCCTAGCGGCCAGGGACATGCCGCCAGGCAGTTCCTCTCCAGGAACCCAAAAATAACACAATGCAAATGAGTCGTCTGGCGGCATTTCTTCACCCGCCAAGCGGTTTCTAGAAAAATTCCAGAAACGTGAATTTTCATACAATTTGGACAGATTACTAACACCCAATAATCATATATTTCATGCAATCAAACAATACAAAATTAAAGGTACAGTTCCAGCTCCCATAACCTGGATTCCTCGCTTTGAAATTGATTACTCACGTTTTGCCTTGGTTCCACAATGATTTTCTACGTTGCTTCCACTCAACCACATGTAGCAACCTTCTCTTTCTCTCAATTAGCACAATGTATGCTTTGTTAATCCACCCCTCACAGCCCTCACAAAAACTACTCAAGAAAACTCTCTCACTTTCCCTTAATGGTCTCTTTAAACATGGCATAATGGTGGTTAATGCTGGAAAACAAATTACGAATTTCCATCATTAAAAGGTGTAATTGCCTTTCAAAAGCCATTACTTCATGAGTTTTCCAGCCCCTCTTGCCTTCTAGGGTTTCCTTGCCCTTTCACATTCATGCCAAAAGAAATTTTGGCAAAAAGAAACTTTAATATGGATTTACTAAGGTTCAAACCTATAACCATGCCAATGTCAAACCAATACACAACCCTTTAGCTAATTCATGTTTCATGATAATTTCTATCAATATAAGATTAAATTATCACTCATTATAATCAAGCATATTATTAAAAATAATAATAAAATAAATAGTATATAATGGCATACATAGGACTTGAACCTAAGTCCTCTCAACACTTTGAGTACTCTTAACCATTTGAGCTAGTACTTTTCCACATTGTAAACCTTAATATTAAATACCATAAAAACTTCCACTAACCACATTTATTAATTAATTATTTATTTAATTAATTAAATTTCACGGGTCTTACATTATATCCAACAAAGACATATTTGGCACTTCGATCATCGAGTTTGGATATTTCTTGTTTCGGTACATGAGCGTATGCTGTACTTCCAAATATGCATAGATGATTAATATTAGGCTTCCTCCCACTCCACGCTTCTTGAGGTGTTTGATCTTTTAGATTGGACATTGAGGAACAATTAGATAAATAAACCGCACAAGAAATATCTTCAGCCCAAAAGTCCATGGGCATATTTTTAGCTTTCAACATGCTTCTGACCATGTTAAGAATGGTTCTGTTCTTCCTTTTAACTACATTTTCTTGTGGCGATCTAGGAATAGTCAATGGACGAAAAATTCCATGAGTTGCACAAAATTCATTGAACTCCCTTGAAGTGAATTCTCCTCCTCGATCAAAACTCATAGCTTTGATTTCAAAGCCACTTTCTTTTTCAATAAAAAGTCTTGAAATTATTGAGAGTAGAAAGAACTTTTGACTTTTCTCTGAGAAAGTACACCTATGTTTTTATACTGGAATCATCAATGAAGAGTAAGAAATATTTATTCTTACTAAATGATGATGGATCAATTGGACCACACACTTTGACATGTACAAGTTGAGGAGGCTTGGTTGCTCTTGAAACAATTACTTTCGGAAAGTTTTTCCTTGCATGCTTTCCAAGAAGACACACTTCGCACAATTGATTGGGACTGTCGAATGCAGGTATCCCTTTTTACCATCTCCTTTTCTCCCAAAATTTTGAAGGCACCAAAGTTTTATGTGTCCAAACCTCATGTGCCAACACCATGCTTTATCTTGCACACTCACCTTTAGACATTGTACTTCAATAGTTTTTAGATTCACAATAAACATTCTATTACTTGAATAAGCACCCTAGCAATCAAATTTTCATTCTGATCTTTAAGCCACAAATATTTATCTTTCATAAGGATCTCATATCCTTTTTCAAGAAGTTGACCTATACTCAAAATATTGCTTTTTAATTTAGGCATATAATAAACACCATTAATCATCTTATGACTTCCATCTTTGAAAGAGATTAAGATTGTACCTTTCCCTTCAATTCGAACTTTCGATGAGTCTCCAAAAGACACATTTCCATTCACATTTTCATTAAGCTCCATGAACTTCTCCCTATATTCACACATGTAATTGCTAGCCCCATTGTTCACGAACAATTAACACCTTTATCTTCACCTTTTAGGGTTAACAACAAGGTTAACTTTTCTTCTTCATTAATAAGATTAGTTTTTTCCTCCATGTCATTGAGACGACACTTCCAAGAGAAATGACCAAGCTTATGGCAGTTGTAGCATTCAAATTTAAATTTCTCATACGTCCTTTCATTTTAAGAATAGCCACAACCTCTACCTCTTGCTTTTATCATACCTTCTTTATTGTTTAAAGCATTGTTACCATTTCCCCTTCCTCCATGTTCATGAAAATGTTCTCTTCCTCCTTGTCCATTACCATGTACTTTTCCTTGTTCACGTCTTCGTTGACTCTTAAATCTTCCATTATTCTTCAAAGAAGCTTGAGCTTTAAGGGCTTGCTCCAATGACTCTTCTTGTCTCTTTTTTATTCTTCCCTCATGTGCTTGTAGGGACCTTCAAACTCTTCAATACTCATGGAGTCAAGATCTTTTGACTCTTCAATCACACAAACCATGTAATCGATCTTTAGAGTGAACGAATGAAGGATCTTTTCACATGAACATCTTATATTTTATCTCCAGATCTCTTCAATTGGTTGACAATTGCCTTTACTCTTGAGCAATAATCTGAAAATGATTTAGATTCCTTTATCTTTAAAGCTTCAAAGTTATTCCTTAGTGATTAAAGCCTTATCTTCTTCCCTTTGTGTCTTGGAAGGATTTTTCCAAGATCTCCCAAGCTCCCTCCAACGTAGTAGCATAGGCAACTTTCTCAAACATGTCATCATCCAAATATTGATGGATGAGAGTAAGGGCTTGTTGACCCTTCTTTCTTGTCTTAAGAAAATTCTCCATATCCTTTTGAGATAAACTTCCTTCAATTTGAGGCTCCTCATAGCCTTTTTGTACAATCTTCCAAACACCTTGAGAGCCTAACAACGATTTCATGCAAAGACACCATTTTTCATAATTCTCATTTGTAAGACAAAGAAATTGGAAGGTAGTATACCCATTTATTGTCATCTTTCAACTTTTTTTTTCTCTCTCTCAACACATTTTTTTTTCTCAACCTTTTTTTTTCTCTCTCAAGTTTATGGATCAAACCTAACTCTTGATACCACTTTGTTAGAGGAAGAGTTGAGAATTATAAGAGAGAACTCAATTTTCTTACTTAAAAATGCCTAATACAATGAGATATTTATAGATGCTAATGAAGAGATCTAGACTCTTTTCTAGGAGCTTCTCTAATTGAAGCTCCACTATAAAATTTTCTACGTCTTTCTTAGTTATAAACTTTTTTAGATTTTCTAGACCTTACTACGGAAAATTAAAAAGATATTCTAGACTTTTCAAAGTACAATAATAATATTTATATATAGGTATAGATATATAAAGAATGTTTATTCAATTTAACAATTTTAGCTAAAATGTTATTGATTACACAATTATAGAGACTAATTTAATTAAAAAAACTGAAACCATATAATTTAAATAATAAAAATTGTAATTGATACAAAATTTAGTTTCAGGAAATTAAAATAAACATTGGGTATTGAGGAAAAAATAAAACAATTCTTTTAATATATTAAAATATAAAAACAGTTAATATAATTAAAAGTGTCTAATAAGAAATATTAAATGTTTCGTATTGATTACCTTATACTAAAATAAATAATTTATTATAATAAGTTCATTTTATTTAGTGATTGTATAAATACATTAGCAAATATTATGGGATAATGATAACTTGTCAGAAAGTGGAATTGATTTGAAATGAAGGTTTTAATATTTTGCTAAATAAAAGAAAAAGTTCAAATTTCTCATACAAAAACGGGAATAAATAGGACATAAACAGTAATAAAATAGCAACATTTTATTTATTTATTTCTGCTTGATTTTAAAGTTGTTATTTGTTGCTTGAAACGAAACATTAGTGAACAAAAATATTTTGAATAATGAATGGAAAGTTATAGAATGGGATGGAGCCAAGAAAATAAATTTACTTAGAGGTTGTTCTTGTCTGATGTTTCCCTAGCACAAGGACCATGCCAATTAGATTGTCTGAAAACTAACTAACCATGTATGTTGCTCTTCAAGCTTGCAATAAATAAGAGATATCCAATACCAGTTAATCATTTGTTTTTTTGGTAAAGGTGCAAAATTAGATACATGACTCTCACACCAAATTAGAAAATGAATATATTGAGTTTTAACTTCCACCTAATTGGTTAGTTTTAGTTTATTTTTTTAACATTTTTATTTTATTAAGTATTTAAATTTGTTATATTTTTAATTAAACTTTTATCATTTAACTTTGTTCTTAATTTAGATAATATTAGTGTTACTTTGTATTGTCATAAGCTGTGTCTTCACATCAAAAATAAAAATGATTTAATTAAGTTTTAAGTTGTTTCTAGATTTTAATATTTTTAATAAAACTCATTAAAATGTTTTTGTTTAATTGAGTGTGGAAAATCTTTACAACTATCAGCTAGGATAAGTGACAATTTGATTTTGTAATGTCAACTAAACACCAAGAACTTGATTAAAAACAAAAATGAAGTTTTATAAATCTAAATATATTTATCAAATGTCATTGTCTTATGTATCCATATAATTGATTTGATCTTTATTTAATAATATTTAATTCATGAAATGAAACTATGTTTTCTTTGCTCAAACATGATTAGTGTTCGAGAATTTTATTTACTTGTATCGTCAAATTTCGTTTTTATTTAAAATTGAAAAATCAAGGAGTTATGTCACCCAATTCACACAAAGACTTAATTAAATACATTTTTTTGACATTTAATAACAACACATTTCAATTGAAAGTTGAAAATACTTGAATTTAGAAGTAATTTAAAATTTAATTAAATCATTTCTTGTTTTTCATGTGAAAGTATATAAACACTAACCATGCAAACTAATAATCACAACACCTCACTTAAACACAAAAAAATACAAAATTATACGAAACATATTAATATAATCAATTGAAAATTATAAATTTTATTTTAGATTCTATATAAGAATTTTTTTGAATAAAATCTCAACTGAAAATAAAAAAATTTGAAACACTTAAAATTTAATTAAAATTAAAAAAAATTAAGATTAAGATGAATAAAAATTTAGAAGTTATGAAAAACTTCAATTGATTACGTCTCTCCTTTTTAAAAATTTCACACATTCTCTAAATCACTTAGACTTTTGAATTTAAATATTGAATTATTTAAATGTTATAACTCTCATACAATCTACTCTACTTATAACATTTTATCTTCAACGAGATTTAAAACACAAAATACTGTCTTACTATTATTAAATCACATAATATGAAAAATAACAATTTTTTAAGAAAAATTGTATAAATTGTTTTAAAATATTCTTAACTCACAAACATTTTTTTAGTTTTTATTAACAATCATAATGGGATTGTGATTTTCTTTGAGTAAGAAGTGTTTTTCCTGTATGAATACACTCCTGATAAAATAAGAAAAAAAATGAAAGGATTCAAAGTACACTCCTGATATCTATATATATGTGTATATATATATATGTATATATATCTATATATATATAAAGTTGTGTGTAACCTGGTCACTGCATAATCAAGCAACAAATTTGGGATTCTTCTTTTAATTTTCATGTCATTTAGAAATTGAAAGGTTGGATGCAAGGAGAAGGTAACTATCATTTCTTTTACCTTTTGTGAACAATTGAAGTTTATATAAGTGTATACTTCCAACATTGTTACTGATTGAGCATTTCCTTTTATCATATGCGAGAAGAAAAATCAGATACAGGGTCCAGAAGCTATAGTATTTGGTACACTACTCTGTTTTTTTTTTTTTTAAACAGTAGAATGGGATCCCTGGAATATGTTTCCATTTTGGACTATAAAGATAAAGCCATGAACGGAGGCACTGCAAGAACACTAATAGTTAAAGATACCCACTTCCTAACAAAAGGTTCCAGTATAAAGGCAAACTTACTTTCTGCACCATAATTCAACCAGGTAGACACATATGAATCTTGCACCATTAGAATCACATTATTATTGTTATTATTATTATTATTATGAATCAGAATCTCATCACTGTAGCTTCTTTTTTTTTCAAATTGTTTAGAATCACTAGCAGCTGAAACATAAAAATAAGATCTTGGAGAGTTAATGAGAGAAGCTGAAACACATAATTTGACAGAACCTTAACATCTGAAAAAGATCAGTTCAATGATTCTGCTAGTTGTTGAAACTGATCCAATCTCTTTCACATAATGACATAGTGACACACTCTTCAGTTACAACCTTAAAATAATAATAATAATACTAAGAATACAGAGAAACGAAGATGAAAGTGGGAGTTGTGTGTGAATGAAGAGTGTTCCTTGGCTCAGTGTTCATGCCAACAGAGAAGCATGGCGATGCAACGGCGAAGAATGTAGAATTTTGCTCGCTGCTTCTTCACCAGATGACTGCACTTCTTGCCAAAAGACTTGCAGGGATCACAAACTTGTTGATGCTGATGATGATTGCTTTGGCTTATGTTGCTTTCTTCCACTGCCATGGATGATTTTCTGGAAAAAAAAAAGTACTATTCCTGATATGTCACCATACAGCAATAATATTAAAGTGGCAGAAACATTGGATCTTCTGCTTCCACTATCTATTTATATATGTATATATGTATGTATATGTATAAAAGCACATATCAATTTGGATAGTAAATTTTGTGGATATTCTAGATGAAGTATGTATGGAGTGTTACTATTGCAACACATCAGTTGTCAGAAGCATGTGCGAAATAGAATGGGCCAAAGTTTAGTTTCATATGAATTTTACCCTCCTAAGCGCTATAATTCAGCCACCAGAGAAAAAATGAAGTCACTTCATCTCTGATTTGGACACAGGTTTCTTGTAGAACATTATTCTACTCATTCAACTAAATCTAAATGCAGATAGACGGTTTTTGTATTCTCCTTTGAAAATTAGTTTCTTTTCTACAACTCGTGCAATAAAGATTTGCATAAAAGATAATATTGTTAAGAACTGTGAACTCTCTTTAACCAATGTTTTGGCACCTTATTAGTTACACAACATTTAGGACTTGTTCTTTTCAGAGGATTTATCGGTGATAGGGAGTGATGATCGAAGAGATTTTTCGTGTTCGCTTTTATTAAATGAATAGGAATGGAATCCGTTGATTTGCGAGATATGTCATCATATTACATCCCGGGGATTTGAGAGTGATCTTTTAACATTTTACTTATTATATTACAAAATACAACACTCATGACCAAGTTCTATGTGTGTGATGAGACCATATGATTATTCTTAATTTTTTGACCTGTCCTACACTCTCTTTCCCTTTGATATTTGATGTTAGCACTTTCCTCCTCCTTTCCACCGTTATTGGTCATTTAAGAGTCAAAATTAATGACAATTTAAATATATTTTTTTTTTCTTTCAACCTTCTATAAGTTGTCTTTTAAATAATATTTCTAATACGGTCATCGATCATAATAATGTTATAATATTACAGTACATGCTAATTAACTGCCTACATGAACATTTTTATTGTTATTTTTGTTGAGAAGGAGAGGGGCCGTGATAAAATAGAGCTTCATACTTGTTCCGAAGTATAGGTGGACATAGTTTCTACTGATAGGAAGACAGGAACATGATGTTGGATTTGACAACGTTGTCATACGTTGTCTTAGAAGTAGTGGCCCAACCTATGTATGTGCCTCATATATAAATATGCAAAAAAATTGGTGTATGATGGACTTGGCCTGCTGAAACAACGTATTTATGGAGCCTATACAGCCTCTAAAAATTGTTTTTAGTTCTTAGAATGTAGTGGAAATGAGAATAATGGCACTTTTACTTTTCCTCTTGATGCCATATTTACCAGAAAATTCCTTGATCAAGTGTTGGTATGCAATGGCATCTTTGCATTCCTTTTTTCTTCTTCACCCTTCTTTTAGAAGTGTTAGTGAGATAGTGGATGGTTTTTGTTTGATTTAGTATATGCTACCTAGAAAACTTTGTTTGGGTCAGTTTATACATAATTAATGTCCTTAAAACCCTTAGGAAGAAGTAACCTACCACATAATTGAACTTTATGATCACTACCGATTTTTGCAATGGTTAGTAAATTTCCCCTTTGTGGATCCGAAGATATGTTCAAGTTCCAGTTGAGGATACAATCATAAAATACATGTTCATCATCTATCTTTGATCACATTAAGTATTAAAATTCAAGAATCTATCTGAGCGGTACAATAGTTTGATACATGTACTCAAATGAGCAAGGTATTTTAGCTAGGCATATTACAGATTAGGTGGTGAGCTAAAATTGGTACAATGTAAGAAAGTCAAGTCTAATTAGATTTTCAGTTTAATGTAACATGTACATGTGAATGCCACATACTTTACATAAAGAGTGTGCAAATGAACTATAAACCATATTGATCCAAGCTTTCATTTCTTCGACAAGCAAAACCTTTAGTCATGATCTTAGATAACTATATACAAAATCAGAGTTTTGAAAGTTGGGTCATGTTTTTAATATGTAAAATTGGAATTTTTCCTTATTCTAAATTTTAATTAGATCTCAAATTTTTAAAATGAATAAATATAGTTCTCATAACTTAATGCATTAAATTATTTTGACGTGTGAATAATATTGTAAGACCCAATATTTTTTGCCCTAAATTAAAAGGACTGCCCCATGTGAGTTGGGCCTAAGGGTTGGCCCAAAGGGAAACAAACCCTAAGTCTGTCCTAAACCTCATTCCTCTCACTTTGTTGAAACAGATTTCCTAACCCCCTTTGAGTAGCTGTCACCCTCTCCGATAGGGTTCAGCCTTGGAGCTCCGTCGCACTTGTTCGAGCCAGTTTCGTTCCACCTCGCTAAACCGCTCTAGGAGCTGCTGCCTTTCTCTGTTTACACCCAAGAACCCAGCTGTTGGCCCTTTTCCAAGTAAGGGAAGCTAGAACCCTCTGGTTGTGTGATGTGTTTTCTGTGGTTGTGTGTGTTTGTATCGGGATTGGTTGAGATTGCATGTTATTGTGAACGTATGAGATGGCTGGAAATATTATTGGGTGCGAATGTATAGCTTTTGTAGGTTGAACAGTGGCGTAGTCTGTTGATCTCGCCTAGGTGAGACTTGCAGAGAACCAACCTAAGCTCGCACTCGAGCTCTCGCTCAGGCGGAGGGTCTTAGTTTTGAGCGAGGTGTTATCTCGCTCAGGCGAGAGACGGTCGCCTAAGCGAGCTTGCGTGGGAGTTCGAGGATGGGTCGCTACAGTTGCAGCCCAGGCGATGGAGGACTCGCCTAAGCGAGTACGCGAGAAACACTCGTTCGCCTCTGTCGCGATCTCGCCTAACCGAGGGCCTGTCGCTTAAGCGAGAGGACCCCTCTCACCTAAGCGAGGGCCTCTGGCCTAAGCGAGGGTTGGGCGAGAGAATGTGTGGGTACTGTTTGGAATCCTTATTTGAGGTATTAAATACATGCTTGGTTGTATTGCTATGTTAAAATATGAAATGAATGAGTATACATGAAATGGGAGGGCGTATGAGTTGTGATTTATGAGCTCTAACTTGATGTGAGTATGATATATGTAT
>Ga0209589_1004676_pt1 | contig 23515 bp, 13 predicted proteins | sample CowpeawhiteBW_FD_187525 | JGI IMG/M metagenome (GOLD analysis project Ga0209589, IMG submission 187525) | Root nodule microbial communities of legume samples collected from California USA - Cow pea white BW (SPAdes) (version 2) | ecosystem: Host-associated > Plants > Roots > Nodule | place: USA...
CTCTCGAGCATGATTAGGGTTAATTTATAATATTAGTGAGATACAGTTCTTTTTCACAAGCACAAGGACGAATGTTAGTAATGATAGAGACACTTATGACTCTTCCATATTTTCTTTTATTATTATTATATATATATATATATATATATATATATATATATATATATATTAAATTATAATTATATATCTCATAATACCTTTGGGGTTTTTCTGCTTTCTCTCTTATTAGCCATTAGTTGTTAAGCATATAAGTAGTATGGTATGGAACAATTTTCTCAAGAAAAAAAACATGTTACTTGATACAAGAATAGACTGTGAGTGCAAATCATACAGGATGTAACCCTTGGTTCTAGGTTTGTAACAAAAAAATATTCATTTATAGCTCATGGAATCAAGTTTGGTGTGTCCTACAATAGTAGAGCTAGTGTATGATAGGCAACCAAATAAGTTTTAGGTTTCAAAAGTCAGGTTTGGTGGAGTAATCCATTTTGTATGGAGATTTATTATCAAGAAAGGGTGTTGGAAGTTTGTTGGAAGTCCTACATCGACTAGAGATAAGGCCAATTCACAATATATAAGTAGGTGCAAGCCGGTTTTGTGGGGTTGAGTTAGGCTTAAAGCCCACTTCTAACATGGTATCAGAGCCAAGTTAGAGCCTATCCTAACGAACTTTCTTGGACATTTTGTTCCACCCGATATCGGGCCGCTGACGAACCACCCACTAATTTCTTGTCCCACGCACGAGATGAATATACCTCGGCATGAGGGGGTGTGTTGGACGTCCCACATCGACTAGAGATAAGGCCATTTAATAGTATATAAATGAGGTGCAAATCTCACCTTACAAGCCGGTTTTGTGGGGTTGAGTTAGGCTTAAACCCCTGGAATCCAGTTTGGTGTATGATAGGCAACCAAATAAGTTTTAGGTTTCAAAAGTCAAGTTTGGTGGAGTAATCCATTTTGTATGGAGATTTATTATCAAGAAAGTGTGTTGGAAGTTTATTAATGATGTGAACCGCAAGTTTTATAGAGTGAGACCAATAAATATTAGGAACTTTAGTTTGAAAAAAGGAGGGCTCTACAAACATTAAGAAGGTGTTGATGTTTCCTCTTATATTGTTGAGGGGTAACAACATAAGTAGTTTCATGCAAAATACATTTGTTAGTGTAAAAATCATTAAAGATAAACTCTTTGCCATTGTCTAACAGAATAATTTACAAGAAAATTTGTTTTCTGTGAAAGTGATGAAATGTTGAAGCATGCTTTTAACATCTATTTTATGTTTTAGAAGAAGAATCAAGTGAAACGATTGTAGTCATCTATAATGCTTAAAAATTATTTATACCCATCAACTGAAGTTGTAAAAATGGTGCCCAAATATCAATATGGATAAGTTGGAAAAAAAAGGATGATTTGGTATTACTCGTAGGATATTGAAGACGTTTTTGCTTGACAAGAGCACATGCATCACAAGCATCAACAAATTTAAAGGAAATATAAGAGAATTGAAAAGCTAGAATTTGTAAAACTTTATTTGAAGGATGACCAAGTTTCATGTGCCATAAATTACAAGACTCAGTGTTATTGGTAAATGAAGAATGAGAAGAAAAATATTCTGACACACTCAAACTATTGTTGTTAAAGAGATGAAAGAGGCCTTAGTACTTTTTTAACTACTCTAATCATCTTATAGGTATTGGTCTACACGATGACACATTTTTAAAAGTAGGTACCAAACTAACACATCCGAACAAGAATGTGTACCATCTGACTAATTAAACCAAACAAATATTTGAGGAAAGTAACTAGGAAATTGAAACTAAATTGACTGAGAAATCAAGAACAAATAGGGTATTATGTAGAATGAGATTGTCTAAAATAACAGTACCTGAATATTTTGCAGTAGCAGAATTATGATTTGGTAACCATATAAAATTATAAAAAATAGAGTTTAGAGTTTGGAAGAGCATATATGATTAGTTGCACTACTATCTATAATCTAAGAAGAAAAAATTGGAGATAAAAGAAGAACTTGTGGGTTATTGGGTGCATGGATTGATGTTGGCCATAGAGGAAGTAGTAGTTTGAGATTGGTTTAACAAGTTTATAATTGTCTGATATTGTCCTTGAGAGAAACCATAGAGGAGTTAGAACAAATAATTGTATATTGACTAATTATGAAAGGAAAAAACACAATGGCCATGCATTGGTCTCGAACCTGTGACCTTCGCATTATTAGCACGACACTTTAACTAACTTAGCTAATAGGCCATACATTTCTCCATTCTAAATACCGGTTAAACGTTTTTATTGAAAAATAATCCGATTAATATTTTGATTGAAAAAATAATTGTATATTGACTAAATATAAAAGGAAAAAAAAAAGAAAAACACAATGGCTTGTACACTGACGTTCTAACCAATCCTTATTTTAAATATAGGTCATGCATTTCTTTATTTTAAATACCAATAGGTCTTGAACTTGTGACCTTCAAGTTATTAGCACGACGCTTTAACCAACTAAGCTAATAGGCCATACAGTTCTCTATTCTAAGTACCGGTTAGACGTTTTTATTGAAAAATAAATGGAAAAAATAATGAACAATACCGATTAAACTAAAAAATATGGCCTATACAGGTCTCGAACCTGTGACCTTCGCGTTATTAGCACGACGCTCTAACCAACTGAGCTAATAGGCCATACATTTTTCTATTCTAAATAGCTATTAAAGAGTTTTATTGAAAAAATAATCCGATTAAACTTTTTTATTGGAAAATAATTGGATACTGACTAATTTTAAAAGGGAAAAAAAACAATGAATACAATGGCTTATGCAGCACTTGAACTTGCCATCATTGCATTATTAGCATGACACTAGCCTATATAGGTCTCAAACCCACCTTCGCGTTATTAGCATGACGCTGTAACCAACTGAGCCATGCATTTCTCTATTCTAAATACCGGTTGAACTTTTTTATTGAAAAAATAACCTGCTTAAATATTTTTATTGGTAAAATAATTGGATACTGAATAATTATAAAAGGAAAAAAAACAATGAACACAATGGCTTATGCAGGACTTGAACCTGTCATCTTCGCATTATTAGCATGACACTCAAAGCAAAGCAATTAAGCTAATATGCCAAGCGTTTCTTTGTTTTAAATACCCATTAAACTTTTTTAATTGAAAAAATAATTGTATATTGAATAATTATAAAAGGAAAAAAAAACAAATAAAAGTATATTGACTAATTATATAAGGAAAAGCACGACGTTCTAACCAACAGAGCTAATAGGCCATGCATTTTTTTATTCTAAATATCGGTTAAACTTTTTTATTGAAAAAATAATTCGGTTAAACATTTTTATTGGAAAAATATTTGGATACAAACTAATTATAAAAGGGAAAAAACAATGAACAATAAAATAATCCGGTTAAACTAAAAGAAATGGCCTATACAGGTCTCGAACCTGTGACCTTCGCGTTATTAGCACGACGCTCTAACCAACTGAGCTAATAGGCCATGCATTTCTCCATTCTAAATATTGGTTAAAGATTTTTATTGAAAAAATAATCCGGTTAAACTTTTTTATTGAAAAAATAATTGGATACTTACTAATTATAAAAGGAAAAAACAATGAACACAATGGCTTATGCAGGACTTGATCCCACCATCTTCGCATTATTAGCTTGACACTCGAAGCAATTGAGCTAGTATGCCAAGCGTTTGTTTGTTTTAAATACCGATTAAACCTTTTGATTGAAAAAATAATTGTATATTGAATAATTATAAAAGGAAAAAAAACAAATAATAGTATATTGACAAATAATAGGCCTATACAAATAATTGGGTTAAACTAAAAAAATGGCCTATACAGGTCTCAAACCTGGGTTAGACTAAAAAAATGGCCTATATAGATCTCGAACCTATAACCTTTGCGTTATTAGCACAACGCTCTAACCAACTGAGCTAATAGGCCATACATTTCTCTATTCTAAATACCGGTTAAAGATTTTTATTGAAAAAATAATTCGGTTAAACTTTTTTATTGGAAAAATAATTGGATACTTACTAATTATAAAAGGGAAAAAAACAATGAACACAATGGCTTATAAAAGGAAAAAAACCAAAAACACAATGTTTGGCCTATAGAGGTCTGGAACCTATGACTTTCGCATTATTAGCACGATGCTCTAACCAACTAAGCTAATAGGTCATGCATTTTTTTATTCTAAATACCAATTAAACATTTTTTATTGAAAAAATAATTCGGTTAAACTTTTTTATTGGAAAAATAATTGGATATTGACTAATTATAAAAGGTTAAAAAACAATGAACACAATTGCCTATGCAGGTCTCAAACTTGTGACCATCACGTTATTAGCATAACACTCTAACCAACTGAGCTAATAGGCCATGCATTTCTTTATTCTAAATACCGGTTAAACTTTTTTATTGAAAAATAATCCGGTTAAATTATTTTATTGAAAAAAATAATTGGATACTAACTAATTATAAAAGGAAAAAAAGTGAACCCAATGGCCTATGCAGGTCTCAAACCTACGAACTTCACATTATTAGCACAACGCTTTAACCAACTGAGCTAATAGGCCACACATTTTCATATTTTTTATGAAAGTTGAAACTCTAAAACATTCAAAGTCTAGAAAAAGAAAATGATCTATTTGTTATAAAATAGAGATAATAATAGAGAGAAGAAGTAAAGAAAGAATAAAGAATGAGAGAATGGGGAGCAACTTTTCTTTGTATTATTACTGATAGGAAGAGTCATATTTATAGATACAACATGTAACTCATAAAGGAAACAAATTAACTAGTTAATACAAATATTTACATAGAGTAATGAATCATATGAGTATTAATCATATTAATCATATGAGTAACTGTATCAAATCAATGGACAACTATTAATTCATAATACTCCCCCTTGGGTGTCCATTGATAAGAGAATTTGCCTCGTTAAAACTTTAGTAGGAAAACCCATTTAGGATAAAAACCTAGTGAAGGAAAAAGAGTACAACATTCTATATTTTTTAATACAATATTTTTCATCACATATTCTATTTCTCCCCCTCATGTAAACTTACATCATTAAGATGACGGAATCCAAACTTGTGAATCATTTGCTCAAAAGTTCTTCTTGGCAAAGACTTTATAAATAGACCTGTCAGATTTTCACATGAGTGAATCTTTTGGATACCTATATCATCCTTTCAATTGAACAATACACATTGTCTTCATATATGGTTGTTGATTCCATCTTTGTCGGGGATAGCCACAAGTTTCTTGCACATGTTGAATTGTAGACCTTAGCCAAACATATTCACAACTTTCCTCATAATTTTGTATGATTAGACGATGTTGTTGTTATGGTTTATTTCATATACCATCATGAAATCATTATGCTACCACATGTGAACAAATATCCAATTTGTGATCAACCATTATGACATTATGAGGATATGTAAAACAACATGCATATGCATAACCCATTAGGTTTGATTCTGATTCATTTGGATAAAATAAGTTCATATTCATAGTACCTTTAAGGTAACGAAGTATATATTTTACTCCAATCCATTTTGTTATTGTAATTAAATAACTATGTCTTGCTTAAAAAAATTTACAACAAATGCAATATCAGGTCAGGTATAATTAGCAAATACATTAGTGTTTCTATGACACTAAGATATGGTACTTTTGGACCAAGAAGATCTTCGTCATTTTCTTAAGGTCTAAGAAGAGCCTTTATCACCATCTAAGGACCTCACAGCTATTAAAGTGCATAATGGATGTGACTTGTCCATTTAGAACATTTTAAGCACCTTAATTGTATGAGTCTCTTGATGTATAAAAACATATTTATTTAAATACTCAATTTCTAATTTCAAACAAGATTTTTCCCTTCAAAGATTATTCATCTCATATTCTTTCTTTGAGCAATCAATTATCTTTATGAGCTCATTAGGAGTCCCAACGATGTTTATGTCATCTACATAAACAATAATTATGGCAAACTCATTTTCTAATATTTTCGTATAAATACAAGGACAAAAAGGATCATTTCTATATCTTTCTTTTAACAAGTACTCAATAAGATGGTTATACCACACACATCCCGATTGCTTTAATTAATAAGAGGTCTTGTTCAATTTTATTGAATAACCTTCTTTAAAATTCTCCTTGTTGGGAAAATTAAATCCTTCAAGGATTTTCATATAAATATCATTCTATCATTCTCAAGAGAGTCGTACAAATAAGTTGTAACATTATCCATTACATGTAAATGCAGACCTTGTTGTGAAACTAGAAAAATTAAATATTGCAATGTTGTTGCATCCAATACCATTGAATATGTCTTTTCACAAATCAATATCAGGTTTTTTTGAAAAACCTTTAGCAACCAATTGTGCATTGTATCTAACAATTTCATCATTCTTAATTTGTTTTTGCGCAAAAATCCATATGTACCCAACAGGTTTCACACCCCTCAAGTGTGTGAACTATAGGTCCAAAAACCTTTCGATTAGCAAGCAAATCTAATTATGTTTCTTTGCATATTTTTATTTTGGCCAATTATTTCTTTGTCGACAATCTACAATGATCATTGGTTATTGATCCCCATTGTCATTCATAGCATTCATCGTTATATTATATGTAAAATTTTCGTCAACGTTGACGACATTTTGGTTCCATATTATATGATTCATGACATAATTTATTGAGATCTCATCATTTTCAACAATTTCAGGTACCTAAGGTTCTTCTGGAACCGAATCATTTAATTATGTCAAATGAATCTTTTGAGATTTTGACCTCTTCGATTAGGTCATCTAGCATTTTAGCTAATTTTCTTATTTGAGAATTTTTATTTTTGGAACCAATAAGCTTACCACACTTTAAGTGTGTCTTTGGAACCAACAGACCTACCATGCTTCAGGCTTGTTATGAATTAATGTGAAATATATTCGGAGCATTAGCAACTAATATGTATGATTTGATTACCTTTTCTATCATTAACAACATCTGGTAATTGATTGATTAATTTTGTAAATGAATTATCTTTTGAACTTCTAGTTCACATTCTTTTGTACGATCATCAAGATAAGATAATGATAATTCATTCCAACCAATATCCTTTTCCAATTGTTTTCTTTCTCCCCCTAATGTTGGAAAAAATTATTCATCGAAGTGATAGTCGATAGTCGAACTACAAATAAGTCTCATGTTCGTAGTTCAAGATATTTTATTATTAAGGGAGAATCATATCCAACATATATTCTCAATCGTTTATGAGGACCCATCATAGTCCCTTTTGGTGGGGAAATTATAACATATACACCACACCCAAAAATTCTTACATGAGAAATATTAGGTTACTGACCAAAAACCAACTGCATAATAGAGTATTTGTGATAACTTGTTGGCTTGATGTGAATCAATAATGCAACATGCAAGATTGCATATCCCCAAGTAGCCATTGGAAGATTAACTCTCATAAGTAATGGTCTTGCAACCAATTTTAGACGTTTTAGTAATGATTCCGCAAATCTATTTTGAGTATGAACATGTGCTACTAGATGTTAACTTCAATTCCAATTTATATACAATACTCATTAAAAGCATAAGATGTAAATTCACCAACATTATCAAGACAAATTTTCTTAATTGGATAATGTGGGAAGTGTGCTCTTAACTTGATCAATTGTGCTAATAACTTAGTTAATGTCTGATTGCAAGTTGATGCATCAATCAAAACCATGAAATGATCCACATGGTGGGTGTATTGGATCACAAATATCACCCTGTATTCGATTTGAAAATGGGATTGACTCATTTCTAATTTTTCTTGTGATGATCTTATTATCAACTTTCCTTTGTGAATGTACAATACATGAGAGCTCATTGGTCTGAAGAAGTCTTTTTAATGTGTGTCCACATGAGTTTTTCAACCCTTTTTTTTTTGCATCATAATAACTGATCATGTCAAACAAGGAATTCACTATGATTCATAAACTTCTAGTTTACCATGAGATGCATTTTAATTGTATTGATATATGTGTTGTACAAACCATCCAACTGATCATGCCAAACAAGGCATTCATTTTGATTCATAAACTTCTGGTTTACCATGACATGCATCTCAATTGTACTAATATATGTGTAAACCATAAGAGAAGTTTGATCATTTCTCCAATACACATTTTTTTCAACTCAATCGTAGAGATATAAAAATATTTCATATCTTTTTCATTGTTTGTCTCAATATGATATCTATTTAGACAAATATCCTTGAAACTTAATAAGTTTTTATTCAACTTCTTGATAGAAGTATAATAGCTCTTTCGGAGCTTTCAAATATATTTGTAGTACTATAAATAATACTAACATTGATGTCTCACATTACCAAACAAGACAAAAATTTATTACTCTTGAGAATTTATCAATCATATCAATCATATGAGTAATTGTATTAAATCAATGGACAATCATTAATTCATAATACTATTAATTTTTTGAATGACGAGTACTATTGTCTTCTGGAATATAATCAATTAAGTTGGAAAGATTTGAATGAAGTTAATTTTAAAATAATAAAATATGGGAATGGGAAAAGATTTAAAATAAAATAACAAAGAGAAATTAAATCAAAAGAAACAATTTGTTACCCGTCTTTATAAATAACATTAATATAAATTTCTTTATACATGAAATAATAAATAGCAATGTTATTATGTCTTATATGAGAAGTAATAAATACTAACTTTATAATTAATAAATACTAAATATTATTATGCTTTAGGTCTATACAAAATTATGGCTCCAAAATTGAAAAATTATAATTGTATTAAATTTTAATTAGGAAGTGTTGTGGTGTATTGCATTTGGATTCTAATTACATTATTTTTATTAAGAAATTAATTTTAATTGTATTAATATTTAATTTAATTAGGTGAAAGGTGGTTGTGTGACTGACAGCACATAATAATGTAAAATTTTAATTATTCACCAAAAAATATGAACAAGTAGTGCAAGAGAAACTTCGAAAGAAAAACTGACAATTTACATGATTTTACGATTTTGTTCGACGATCCTACCAATCATATTGTATTATGATTATGTGTGAGATCTGACTCGTAAATACTATATAAAATCATAGGATCTTAGGATTTTATGATTTAAATCTCGATTTTGAGTATCTTGCTTAATATTAACACATGTCATAGTAGAACAGTCTCACATACAAATTTTATACCATAAATCATTCACAATTAACCTTTTGTTATTATTTCACAAAATTCATGAACAACTTGACCATATACCTAATTGTATAGGTAACATCAATAATTATTCATTTGTGGTAATTACATAATATCATATTGTTGGAAGTCTCACATCGACTAGAGATAAGGCAATTTCATAGTATATAAGAGGGTGCAACCCTCACCTTATAAGCCGATTTTGTGGGGTTGACTTAGACTTAAAGTTCACTTCCTTACATGGTATTAGAGCCATTGTTTAAAGCCTATTCTAGCGAGATTCATGTTTGTTGGGCATACAATTCTACCTATCGAACCACCCATTAATGTTAAGTTTTCTTTATTATACTTTGTAGTGGCTAGCACTTCCTAACATGGGTTAGAGTCATAGTTTAAAGCTTATCCTAGCGAGATTTATGTTTGTTGGGCATATAGTTCTACCTATTGGGCTACCCATTAATGTCAAGTTTTCTTTACTATATTTTGTAGTGGCTAGTTAGGATAAATGAGCTAGTAATATACTCATTTAAATCCCCAAGATCATACCTTCAACTACAATAAATCAAATTATGTATTCACTGAAAATTATATCATTCCAAACTTCATTTATCGCATGCCATACTAGCAACAAATATAATTCACAACCTCCATTGGCTCAACATTGAAGGCTTTCTCATTATCTATAGTTTTGACTCTATTTAATATTTCTAACTCTTCTTCCAAATTACACGTAACACTTATAATTCTATTTCCGGAATATACGTAGTTCTTCCAATTCTATTTCTGGAATACAAGTAGTATTTCCAACTCTATTTTACAAAATACTTTCACCTAGGGATGACAACGGGACGGGGATGAGTTTCACTATCCTATATCCATCCCCGTAAAAACAATTCATCTTCATCCTCGTACCCAAACCCAACGGGTATCAAACTTTTGTTTCATCCCATCCCCCACCGAGTAACGAGTATAATCTTGTACCCATATCCGTACTTGTTTTCTTACTACTTCAATATTAATTTTAATTAATTTTTATAAAATAATAAAAAATTACGGTAAAGGAAACATAATATTATCAAGTATTCAACATTAGGAGGATGGTTGTTTCTTCGATATTAAATACTTTTAAATAAATTATAATTGTTTACATTTTATATTAGAATACCAAATAAAATTTCATAAGAACCAAAACATTTATTAAATTTGCAATAAAATTTAAAAATTTAAAAATATTTTTTAAAAAAATATAAAAGGAAAATAAATATTTAAATTAAAATATATTTGTTTACTTCAATTTTTTAAATTCTAATGAATATCTTTTTTATACACTAATAAAAGTTATAATACATCACTTGATTAAAATAACGCAAAGAACAAATAATAAACATAATAATAAAATTTTAACATAAATCTTGTATCTTTTGAACTTATGTTATTGTGATAAAAAAATATTTATGGCAACTACATTAAATTTTTATATTATAGTAAATAAAAGTTATTTATACAGTTATTGTGAAAAAATTACAGTATGATTGATAATAAATTAAAAAATAAAAAATAATTAGATAAAATATATCGAAATAGTATTCTACGTTATGAAGAAAAATATGACATTAAGTCATTTTGGCATGAAGAAGCTTCGCTTCCTTTCCAAAATGTCATGAATTTAACCAACTAAGCTTGTGTTGTTTCGAGATTCGTAAAACCACTCTTTATTAGTATATTTCACAAGGATTATTCATAGAGAATCAAATGATTATTATTTATGCTATATGTTACTCAATGAAATAAAGTTATTAGACTTAAATACATTAAGCTTGAGGAGCTTTCTAAGTACCTCGAAAGATATCAAGATAAAAGACATGAGTAGTTTAATTACACAATTATATACACAACAGAAAACTAAAGATATCATAATGACCCAAAAAGCCTATGATTTCACCAAAAGGAGTACAATATTATCATTTTGATCTTTTAACTCAGTCAAAAAGCCTTAGACAAATAAATCTCCTTATAATGCTAAGACATAAACTCCAGAGTATATAAATTTAACAAGATGTTCTTAACAACTTAATAATATTGCAACATTTCACATTCTAAGAAGAACAAAAACTTTTGATCATTAATCAAATCGCATGTTTTTAAGATAAAAGCCCACCGGTCGTAAATGTTCAACTATAGTTATTTCACCAAAAACGATTAAATTTTTTTCATGCAATTATAAAAATGGACAAATTCATGTTCAACATTATGAGTAAATTGATGCTTTTAACACCTAAAATTCAACTAGATCGCGGATGCAAAATATTTATAAGCCAGTAATAATACCGGCAGGCATTCCAAAATTAAATTGATAAATATTTGGGGTTGGGTTAAGCAGGAGTGTCAAACATCATGCACAGTCCACACAATTTAGTAAAACATTAGCACCTTAGCAAATCAAAACATCATTCTGTAACAATTGCTGCATACATGATGAGAAAACTCCATTTTGTAAGTCGTTTACCCTACACACTTCATTTAACATGTTGAATCACGGAAAAGTAAACCATCCTCTTCACCTTCAGCCGAAAGTAGCAATAAGGAAGGATTTATAAATGCTCATGAACTTAGCCACAAATGCTGCCAGTGTAAACAAAATAAAAACAAGGCTGTCAGTAAGCAATATTTTTATGTATCAGAATCTATATTCACATTGTAATTGTATAAATGCATTGCTTTAACAGGTCGATATAGAGTCCATAAATATAAACAGGGCCTATAAAAGAATTCAGAATGGTCAACCATAAGATGCAACCGGCAATCTGACTACAACAGTCTATCAGTCAAAATACCTTCAATGTGAAAGATTGCCTTCTGTCCAAGACGCATCCGATGTTCCTGAATTAGTGAAGGGAAAATCAGGAACCACTTCTTAAAATATAATGTACTAATATAACTAATTCCAAGTTAATGACTAATGAGAAACGTACAATGCGGAGAAAACAGAGATGAGTGACTATACCAAAGTACATTAGAAGCACAAAGGAGTATCAGTTAAATTAGAAAAAAAAATATAGCAGCTTGAACTCTTCTAGAAAATATTACAATACCAATTCAAGAGCTGATATGAAAAATAATATTCCTAAAGCACTTACATAATATGCAGCCCAATGACATACTTCATGCTTTAGTTCTGCATCCAGCTTCCTCAATAGCTCATGAAGAAGCCTCTGAACCAACAAATATGATATAACATCAAAACTAAGTATAAACATAAAAAACTAAACGGTGACAATATAAAGGAACATGTTTACCTTCAAAACCATCTCCGGAGGAATACAATTTATTAGTAAGTCATAAAGCTTCCCTCGAACTTGAAACAACCTAAGGTAAATGAGACAGAGATGAAATGGGCATTGCACACCACAAAAGTCACTACGATAACTGACTAAACATATTTGTTTACAACACAATTTCAATAGGTGATACACGAACCAGACAAGTTACAATGTTAATTGAACAGTCAATTTATCATGAAAGAACAAAGTATATTGCACTAAAATCAAACCTTTTGGGGCTCTGTTCTTTCATTATGTCAGATGCAATTTCAGAAATATGTTCTTCCCAGTCCATTGGAGGAATTGTTTGTTTGCTAGTGAAAGGATACCTGCAAGCATCACATGTGACAATATGTGAAAGACATGGCTATCAGTAGTTACTAGTTGCCCCCTTAAGAGCAAAGCTTTGAAAAGGAATTGCACATTTGAAGTTATGATCCACTAATAATAGGAAGCATCCGGAACTTACTGTTGGACACGACAAGTCTCAAATGTCAATATTGCCCTCCTTAAATTCCGATTTGATTTCTCTGCAATGCGAGCAGCAAAACCAGGAGGAAGTTGCAATCCTTCTTTCTTACCAATGAGTTCTAAAACATCAAGAATCTGCCATATGGATTTCGAAAGATATATATTAAATTCAGAGAATGGGTAAGTTAAACAAGATCACTGTATATAATACATATAATGTCCATTGAAATAGTACTTTTTGTTGAAAATGTCAATTTGTTACATACTATATGAAAAACCTTGGATACCATCAAAGTACCTTTGGCATACCCTTTAAAGCAACAAGGCACAAAAAAAAAAAAAGATTTAGAGACTATTAGAATAGGTCATCTTACATAGACTTTACTAAAAAGATGCTTTGTTCTTTGTGTTGTACCTAGTTTCTAGATATGACCTTTTGTGTTCTTTTATCTGTCCTCTCATTGTATCTGAACTTCTAATGTTAAATATGAGAACCTAAGAGGGGAATCAAGCTCTCTAATTTATTCTCTATTCTTTTGTACTCATTTCAAGTTGGTATCAGAACTCTTTTGTGCAGCTTATAGTACCTTTTCTCATGGAAATTCGCAGATCAAGGTCATTTGGAGAGTTGAGAGTGTTCTCAGTTTCATGTTCAACGAATCCAATAGTCTTTTTATATTCAAGAAAAGATCAGGCCTAAGTATCATGATTAATTGATTACGAAAGAAAATGTTAGCATTGTTTAACATTTAGAAAATTGTAAATTTACATTTATATATTCTATAACATAAAACACAATCGTCCTCTCCAACTTTCATATCAGGTTCATAATAAGAGAAAGAAAGGACTTGATAAAGGACTAATATAGTTTGTTATATTTGTAATTGTTAGTCGGAGTTCTTTATTTATTTGTTCCAGTTGTTAAAGAAATAAATTTCCCTTAATATAGTGTCCTGGTTTCACCAGGATGAGGTTAGGAAATGTTGGCTGTGTAAACTAGAAAGTCAGTGTAGAAAAGGAGAGTGCTTCTTTCGGGGGTAAACTTGTTTATCTTCTTCTGTAATTCTTGATACTTGGATAAAGAGGTATTACAGTTATCTGTTCTTGAGAAAAGGTGGAGTATTTGTTTTTCAAGCTTCAGTTTGGGTATCTCTGAGACTGACTCATAACAGCATATCATAGATCTTGAAAATGAATAATGCCTAACAAAAATGGAAATAAGAATAAACAATAAAGTGCTCACAATAGAAAAACATCATTAATCTACTCGAAATGAATAAAGCAAAACAACACGCTAAAAAACCAAATTCCTTACTTTCCTTTGCCACTATTGTATATATTGAAAATAATTACCTGTTCTTCACTTGGTGCATTTATCCTTACATTGAGACATCTAGAGCGGATTGCTTCTGTGACTCTAGAAGAACTATTGCAACATAGAATTAGTCTGCAATAAGCACTGTATTTTTCCATTGTTCTTCGGAGAGAATGTTGAGCTTCTCTAGAGAGTTTGTCAACATCATTGAGCACGAGTACTGATAGAGAATAAAATCAAACACAAAGAAAAAGGTAGAGGTAAACACATATACCAAGGTGGACAAGTTCCTAAATTCACATACACAAAAGTAAAAAGGACAACTAAAATATTAGAAGGCCACATTACAAAAGTAATTAACCACTACCAACCACGCCACAAGGTCAACAATCAAAGAGAAGATGCTTTACAACATAGATCAAAATAGCAATATAGTCTTACATGCATTGCAAAAGAAGGAAAGTAAAAAAGAACTAAAATATATGTTAACCATGCAAAGGTGCTGTTACACACATTGATCAAAAATCAGAATAATTCCCAGATAAGCGTAGGTAGACCCTTTTCCACTGATTATACGTCAGTGACTATTGCTCAACAATTGTTTACAAAGGAACTAATCTTCCTTTGGCAGGGCATTCCCTATTTACAATACTACAGTTCTCCCTAACCTCCCATCCCTAAGTCTCAGCCTCATAACCGCTAACCGTCACAGCTAACCACGATTATTCTTAAATTTCTTTCTATAATATACTTTCCAATCCCTATCCATATTCCTCTGTCTATCAGGTGCACTTTTACATTTGCTTAAAACAAAACTAGTGTAATGATAAAAACAAAGACTTTCAGTTACCTTTAAATCCTTTCTTCCCCTTAGTATCAATGGGTCTATTCTTAGCCATTTCTTTGATTACTTCTTGAACAACATATCTGTCTTGAAATCCTGCATCACTTGGACTTATTTCAATGTGGTTGGTACTTGACAATGTTGTCAACTCTATATCAAGAGATCTACTCCCAGCCTGAAACCAATTCGCAAACAATTCAAAATAGAAACAAGTAACAAAAAAATAAAAACACTAATAACTCAGTTTCACCATACATAACAAATATGAAGATGACTCCAGCATAAAGTTGCAAATGAATGATCCATATATGGAGCACACGTGATATGTCTAAACGAAAAGAATCTAAGGGATGTTTGCTTGTTGTTCATCAAAGACATCTACCATTTTCCAGTAAATAAAAACCAGCTCCTCCGTCAGAATACTTTTCACAACAAAAAGCTTTTCTCTCTTTATAAATATAATAAACCTTGTAAAAACATAAATTAGCAACATATTCTTAAAGCCTTCTTTTCTGCTGATATAGAAAACTTTTAGCTATTGGCAGTCACTAACCAACCCCAGAGAGTAATTAAAATCATAAAAAATTCCTGAACAACAACATAAGAGCATTGGTGTTTAAAGCCACAACTTAAAAGATGGAAGAAGCTTACATCCACTTTCCAAGTCCTATTTTCCACCTTCACCTGCAAGGTTAACAAAGCCAGATTCCAGTTTCGAATGAGGGTATCCAGAAGAAAATAAAATATACCAAAATAAACTAAATTACTACAAAAACAAAAAAAAAACATTTTTTTGTCCTTCTTTCTAGTGACATGTAAAGCAAAAAATCGAAAAGGAAAACCTTTTCAGCACCAGATCCGAACATTTGGCGGAGAACGGCCATGATTAGGGTTTTCTTGCCAGAGCCAGAAGGGCCATAGAAGAGTAAATGGGGGCAATCTTGTTCCTTAACCTGCAATAAAAGAGTAACACAATCGAAAAAAAATTGAAAACGAGGATAAAATGCTTAATTAGACGGAAAATGGAGGACATAGTACCAATTTCTTGAGATTGTGAGCGATATCGGTGTGGACCGTAACATGGTCGAGGGTTTTGGGACGATATTTGTCTACCCACAACATCTCGGTAATAGTTCGATGTGAAACTGTGTTTCTTCTACTGATATCTGATATAGCTTCTAAGAAGTGATGAGGGCACAAAATATGCAGACTTTGAAGTGGCGGGAAGAAGAGGAGGTGGTATATATATATATATATATATATATATATATATATATATATATATATATATATATATATATATATATATATATATATATATATACATATATATATATTATAATACCGAGCACACCCTTTATTTACTATTTCGAATTAATTACATTTATCTTTCTTCATAATGTCATATGTAACACCCTAACATGTGACACTACAGGTCTGTCGGTCTTTTTAAGTTTATATTATATTTGATCCGCAAAATATAGGTTAGGTTGGTCACTCGTTTTAAAATTATGGATTCAAAAGTATGATCCATTTCATATAGGTTTCGGCTTGCGGACTGGTTATTTTTTTTTATAAAGTTTTTAATGTTTTAAAAATTAAGAAATTTTAAAAAATTCATAAAACTTAAGCAATTTTTTTTTAAATTGAATGATAAATTAAAAATCTAATATTTTCATTATATTTATATTTGTTTTGACATACACGTTGAATTTTTGAAATTTTAACACATTCAAAAATATTTAAATTTTTTTTTATTCATACGAGAATTTGAAACATTAATACAAAAGTAAACAAAAAGTAAAAACAAACAAAAATATAAATTCTTTTCTCTATCAATTTTAAAAAATAAATTTATTTTTTTTCATTAGTATACCTATTTCAAAAATAAATTAAAAATTAAAAAATAATTTATCATAATCTAATCAAAAGTTGAAAGACATAATTATTAAAAAAAAATTAAAATAATCAAGTTACAATTAAAAATTGACTATGAAAAATAGCATAATACATTGTTTCTTTTTCTATATTAATAAAAAATAAATATACAAAAATGTAATAAGATAAAAAGTAATATTAAATGTTAAACAAATAATTCAATATTAAGTGAGACAAAAAAAAATTACCTTATTTATTTATTTAATAATGGAAGAGAAAATATGAAAAAATATGATAAAAATACTGAATTTATGTCTAACTTTTTTTAATAACAAAAGAAAATAAATAAACATGAGAGAAGAATACATCATATAAAAAATTCAAAAGACAATGAAAGAGAAAATAAAAAATATCTTAATAATTTTATTTCTTTATATATTTAATTTTATATTTTATTATTTAATATTGTACTTTATAAAATAAATAAAAAAATATTTAATTTATTTTTTATTAATTTTGAATATAATATTATTTAATTAAAATTTATATAATTAAAAAAATTAAATATAAAATAATGAAAAAAATAAAAATAAAAAAATTGGGGAAGGGGAGTCATGGCCCGTCTGCCCCTTCCATCTTCCACAGCTGCTTATGCGGATTACGGATTGACCTGTTCTACCCTATTTTTAGCCTGCATGGACTGTGAACCTATGCTGGCTGACAGATTTAAAATTCCTATTTTTAGTCTGCATGGACTGAAAACCTATGTTGGCTGACAGATTTAAAATCTCAATCCATCTCACATTTTTTCATGCGGACTTGCAAGATGATCCAAGGAGGTGCCCAGCACGGTACCATTCCTACTTAATGATATAATTTTTAATGTTTCAAGGTTTGAAATTTATGTTTTAAACATTATAAATTTCTTATCTTTTGAAGTTTCTTTTGTTTTAATGCATTTATAATATATTAGGAGTTATTATATTTAAGCATTATTAAATATTTAATTATTTTAAAAATTAATATATTTACAAACATCTTATTTTAATATATTATATTTACATATTATATAGAATATTTCATTATGTTGTTGTTAAAAAATAAACTTTATAAAATAAGTAATTTTAGAAACAAACATTAGTTACTCACTTATTGCTTTCATAATTCTCAAATTTTTATTCACTTTAGCCAGTTTTTACAATTGAATTTTTCCCTTCATTTTTGTCGAGAAGTCCGAACGGGACGTCATTAGAGATCAACTACCCGCTCTTAAAGATCACAAATTCTCCCTCAAACACTATTGGACTTGATAAAAATAATTTGTTTTTATATTTGAATTTTGGGTTTTGATGTATTTAAAAATGTAATTAATTGTTTGAAATTAAAAAAAAATGTGGTTTTTAATTTTAAATTAAACTTATGGTGTAGAAACATGATAATTTTATTGTTTTCTTAATTTTAAATTCATGTTGGTTAGACTATGTAATTTGGAAAATAAAAGATAATTCATAATAAAGAAAATAAAAATTAATAAAGTTGGAATTAACTTAGAACCGTAAGACTTAAACTAAGGTAAATAATTATTTATTTGTGAGAGTTGTGTGACAAGTTGATTTTTAAATTTGTGTTTGCGGTCTTAATTGTTGTGACTAAAGAGTTAGAAATTTAAATGTAATTTGAGGCCTACCTTAATAAAAATAACAAAATTCAGCAATATACAAAAGAAAAATAATTTGTTATCTTAAACTTTTAAATTGAAGCTAGTGACAAAAACTTGTCTATGAATTTGTGTTCAGTCTCGCTATCTTCATTTTGATTCTAAGTTCCATGATCAAACAAATGTGAGGACATTATTAGAGCTGTCAAAACGGGTCACTCGACCCAATCCGGTTCGGTTCGCGATGGGTTGGCCATTTAGTGGGTCAACTCAACCCGCCTCACTTATTAGCGAGCCAACAAAATTAGAATCCGACCTGACCCACCATGGGTTGACGGGTTAAACGAGTTGACTCACTGGCTCACTTAATTAAAAAATAAAACACAATTTTTTTTTCTTCAATCTCAAGAAAACTAAATTATAATTCCGATTAAAATCTAAATAAACTTCAATACAATCCAAATAAAATCCCAAATTATGTTAAACTCCAAATACAAACCAAAATCACAAAAATATAAATTACTATCTAACATCAAATCATTCTTGTCACTTATCAAACTATAGTATTAGAGTCTTGAATGGATAAATCCACAACATTTTCATCTCTTAAAGCATCTTCTTTATCCCCATCTACAATAAAACAAAACAAAAATAATGTTAACTAATAATATTAAAAGCTTAAGTATTAAATAATTAAATTAATTTTACAGTACTAACAATAATGTTACCTGTTAGTTCAAAACCATGCAACCAATTTTGTGTTAAAATGAGTGTCTCAACATTCTCTAGAAGAATGGAAAAACAATATTTGGTTAGCACATGAGAACCAAGACTAAAAGCAGATTCACTAACAAAATATATATATATATATATATATATATATATATATATATATATATTAATTTAATATTTAAAATTTATTGGCGGGTTGGTGAGTCAACCCGACTCATCACGGGTTTAACCCGAATGAGCCGGGTTCTTAGTAGGTTGGGTTCATTTTTAACCCGCATTGAAATTTGTAATTTTTTTTCAACCCAACCCGACCCGAACCGGTGATGAGCCGGGTTGGCTCGCGGGTTATAACCCATTTTGATGGCTCTAGCATCGACTCTATAACAATCTATATCTATTTACATTTATTAACCCACTTTATAAGATAATTTATTTTGTTTGTTTATATGTTTAATTTTCTTTTTATATTTTATTCAAATTATATATATATATATATATATATATATATATATATATATATATATATATATATATATATATATATATACTTATTAATTTAAAATTTGCAAATTATATTCAATCAAAATTATTAATTTAATTAACAAATATACTAATAACCATAAATATTAATTAAAAATTAAAAATCATAATTACATTTTTAAATACATAGAAGATATTCTAAATGTTAATTACAAACTTTAATTTACATTTTTTAATACATCAGGAACTAAAATTGGAAAAGAATAAAAAATCTAAATCTAAAAAAATGTGAAAAAAATCAAAGGTTGAACACGATTTCAAATGATTTTCACAAAAATATATAACAAATAAAAAACATGCATGAGTGCTATAAGACCCACTTTTTCAGTCCTAATGTTTAGGGCTTAACTCCATTTGTTGGGCCTAAGGGTCAGCCCATAGGGTGTCCCCAAAGGTTTCCTTTCAGCCTCTTGGCTTTTCATTCTACTCTCTTTACCCAAAACAACCACTTTACTCCTCTCATTTTCTCTCAAACAGTGCTTTGCTAGGGTTTGGAGCTCATTCATATTCAAGAGCTCAACTTCACTTTCTACTTCACGTAAGTTGTTCTGTATCTCATACTCTTTCTTCTCCAGCTTATTTTTGTGGTTCCTATTAGGGTTCACCGCAGTAACCCTGTTTTCATTTTGTGTCACTATTCTCAGCTCTTGAGTCTGCTCTTGGAGCTATTGGGTTCGTTGACTTAGGTGTCGGAGTCCTTGGCTAGCATTTTCCAAGTAAGGGAAACTAGGGTTTACATCTTTTTATGACTTTTTCGCATGTTTTCTGGGTTTAAATCATATTCATAAGGTACGCTCGCTGTTATGGTTGCTTGGTATTGGTTGAAATGTGATTTGGTACGGTTTTTGTGTTTTGCACACGTGAACAGTGGAGAACCCTGGTATTTTTGCCTAGGCAAGCCAGTCTCACCCAAACGAGAGCACCAGAAGTTGCTCCCTAGAACTTGCGCAAGCGATCGCTCAGGTGACGAGCTCCTATTTTGAACGAGAGTCCATCTCGCTCAAGCGAGGAGGTCTCGCATAAGCGAGAGAACGCGAAGGCCATTGTTCCAACTTTTCGAGCTCTCGCCTAGGCAGAAGGAACTCGTCTGAGCAAGAGAACCCTCTCGAATGAGCGAGGCCTTTTAGCCTGAGCAAGAATTGGGCGAGAATGTGTTCAAGTCTTGTTTTCTCCTCGGTTCTTGGATGATTGTCACATGTTTGGTTGGATTACTATGTTAAAGCACGAAATGAGTGATTTTGCATGTATTAAATGGTTTATCGACTGGAAATAATGAGTTTGGTATGGTATTTGTATGGAACATGAATGGATGGTTGGTTATGAATGTTGGCATGGAATTGATATGCATGATAATTTATGCTTGGTGGGTGAGACATGATTTTGGTGTGGTTTAGTACGAAATTCCATGAATCTTTAGGTGAGATCTCATGGTGGTGAACGTAATTCCACGATGGTTGTGTGGTGGTGCCTCATGGTCAGGACGTAATTCCATGACCCCTGTTAGTGGGAGCTCATGGTGGTGCCTCATGCTTAGGACGTAATTCCACGAAGGTTCGTGGTGGTGCCTCATTATATAATTTAGTAAGGATTGCATCCTAACACTCTAAAGAGTTAGGTAGTCTCACGTAGAGCGTACTGACTCAAGTGGTGAGAGTAGCAGGAGACCCTAGTCTTTGGCAGGATAATGGCCTTAGATGTTTGAAGACTAACCTTGTGAGTGGTAGGGTGAAACCCATTGGCAATTGGCTCTACAGAGCAGTAGAAGCCACCACAAGTGCAAGCATCCGGTGAATCTGACTGATTATATGTATCCCGGATAATCGTGTCTTGAGTCTCAATGTCTTTTGTAACATCTACTGCTCACCTACCCGTGACCAGAGCATGTCAGGTTACTACAGCCCGATGCACCCCAACCCATCACCCTTCTCCGTCCATTCATACTGGGTGGGTTGTTGCCAGTGGGGATCGAACCCCCAACCTGACCTTTAACACCTCTGGCTCACCAGCAGATGCTACCAGTTGTGCTGCAGCGCAACTGGTAGCATCTGCTGGTGAGCCAGAGGTGTTAAAGGTCAGGTTGGGGGTTCGATCCCCACTGGCAACAACCCACCCAGTATGAATGGACGGAGAAGGGTGATGGGTTGGGGTGCATCGGGCTGTAGTAACCTGACATGCTCTGGTCACGGGTAGGTGAGCCAGTAGATGTTACACTGGTCATCACATGTTGGATTGATGTATGTATCTTTGGCTTTAAAAATTGTATGCAATGGTATGATAAAATGTTTTTCTACTCTAGCATACCCTTTCTACTTGTTTGTATGTTTTGTGTGTGGCTTTCTCCTTTTGCGATGATCATCAATTTATTGATGTGAGCAAATGTAAGAACTCCTCGTGGTCATTAGGGTGATGTGAATTCCCCTACATAGCCTGTTTTGGGTCGGATCCTCTTGCTTCGGGTCTTCTTTTAGGGTTGTGGCCCATGTATTATCCTACTCCTGGAGCATGTATTTTGAATACCGTTGTACTTTTCTTTCGGCTTTAGTATTGACATCATGGTGTACCTTAATCTTCTCTTCTAGCACTTTTGGTATAACTGTAATGGTTTAAACATGTGTACCTTTTTGGTACTGCCATTCTATATTATATCTTGTGTGATGTTTCATTTATAGATTTATTTTCTATTAAATGGGACTACTTTAATAATAAAAAAAAAAACTAAAAGCATACTCATGAAAAAAAAATCTCAGACCTTAAATCAAACTCACAAGCACAATTTCATAACAAAAAACAAAAAACAAAATTGTGTTTAAAAACATATATATTTTTTAGTTTAAAATCGTGTTCCATTTTCATAATATTTCTAAATTTTACTCATTTTAACAAAACCCAATAAAAATTAAACCATTTTTTCGTCACAAATTTAGCCATCAAACCAACCTCTTTCATATAATCTTTTTAGAATTCGAGTTGAAGTCCTATATTAAATAAAAATAAATAAAATGATTAGTATATTAAAAAATAGTTATTATTGGAATACTCATACTTAATAGAGAAATGTTCTAATAAACATGAGAAATTGTTTAAAATAACTTAAATTTCCATATTAAATAAGAATGTTTAAAATGAGTAATATACTAGTTTTTTGATCCGTGCAATGCACGAGATTATTTATAATAATTATCATCAATTATATATTGTAAACAAAGCTTCAATAACCATTTATTATAAACAATTATATTGTAATATAACAAAGTTCAATATCCATAATTGATGAAGTACATAACTATATTGTCATATAACAAAGTTCAATGACCATAATTCATCAACATTAAAAAATTATCGTTATTCTAATCACAACAACAACCATTCACGAATACTTCAACATTTGATTCGATGAAATCATTGTCTACTTGAAAGACAACAATATCTCCTTCTTTTAATTCATTTTCAGAACAAAATAGCCTCCAACCTTG
>Ga0209589_1004679_pt1 | contig 23508 bp, 12 predicted proteins | sample CowpeawhiteBW_FD_187525 | JGI IMG/M metagenome (GOLD analysis project Ga0209589, IMG submission 187525) | Root nodule microbial communities of legume samples collected from California USA - Cow pea white BW (SPAdes) (version 2) | ecosystem: Host-associated > Plants > Roots > Nodule | place: USA...
CAAGTCAACCAAAATAAATCAACTAGAAACCAACTTAGGGAATTCAAACTAAAGTAATGCAAAACAAAGATAAAGGTGATGGAATAGAAGACTCCCCTCTAGACATGCTTCTAGTGATCCTTCTTGATGGAGCTTCTAAGGAGGTGGTCATGCCTTCATCACTGATGATGCTGAAATTGAGTTTCCACACATCAAGTTTGTGAATATGATCAATGAAAATAAATTTTCGGTGGTGATCTTTATTGACTTTACTGTGGAGCAAGAGGAAAGGTTGCTACAACAGGAAAAGAGGTTAGATTCAAATTATTTTGATAACATTGTTGGTAAAAAAAGTTAAAATGCATGCATATTTGTTTTCTACTTTTGATTTAGATAAAAAAGTTATAAAATTTCAAAAATGTGTTTTTACTGTTAAAAGTAAAAATTAAAAAATTAAAAAAATTGTACAAGCTGACTTGTACTTTGTAAAATTAAAGAAAATAAATTTTGACATATCGACAGATTGAGCTAGAAGTCACAAATTTTTTTGTTTCCTCCCTAGAATAAGTCCATCAAGGACAACTTTTAAAATAAGTGTGAGAGAGACAAACCGTATCTATTTTTTTTTCATTTAAAAAAACTATAATTTCTTTTTGACAAAATTGTGAAAGTAGTAAATGTTTACTTAGTGAAACTTTAAAACAATGTCTTATAAGAAATCTACTAAAATATTTCCCTGCTTTCAATAAAACATATTTAATTGGATTTTGGGATTTGATTTAGAAGCTGGGACGACCATATTTTTTAGAAATAAAAATTTGTGTTGATATGACTGGATTGTTTCTAAGATTTGCTAATTGAGTTGATTTGAGAATTACTTGATTAAATCTTTTGTGAAAGAGTTTGACCTTGTGAGTCTTGAGCCTTAATATTAAGGATGGAACACCATGTGCCATTCTTATTTTTCTTGAGTGACTTGCTCATGTTTGTTTATACTCAAAATGTTTTTTAGCTTGATTCTTTTGTTTTGCAACACAAGTAGCTTGATTTTAGCTATTTGGTCAAATAATTCCACATTGATATTAATCCATTGATAGCCCCTTTGAGTTTTAAACCTCTTTTTTTTAAGCCCATTGTAAATCCTTAAAAATAAAAAAGACCATGTTTTTACTTACCTTAAGAAGAAAGAAAGGAGCTAATGGATTGTATTAGGAATGCTTGAGGAATAAAGTGTGTGGGTGAGTACCTCACCACAAATTAATAAAAATGGCAAAAGAAGGACAAAATGATGAAAGATTTTTGAAAAAGAAAATGTAGAAAAATAATTGCTTTCTAAAAGAGACTAGAAAAAGAAAAATAGTTGTATTTGAAATCATGCTTCTTTATTATTTCTATATTTATTTCAAAAATCCAAGAATCCTTTTAAGTTTTCCTACCTTTACCTTGACCTTATTACAACCTATGAAAATTCCTCATGATCTTTGATTGCATATTTTCTGAAAGTTTATGAATTTTAAAGTCTTGTTAAATATCAGGAGTGTTTACTTGCATGAGTATTTTGAGTGAAAACACAAGACAAAACACTTGAGCGAATTTTAGTGAGAAAATATACATTTAACTTGAGTGCTCTTTTTCAAATTTGATTATTTTTGTGAACTCAAAAGATTAACTCATGTGTAAAAAATAGAAACTTTTTGTTTGTATATGCATGATAACTTGATTTCTAGAAGATTGATTTGTTTCCAATTATGTTCATTCCTTTGATCCAGTGTATATATGAAATAAGCTAACCCATAACAAAGTTTTGAAATTATTTAATTTTGCCCAGGAGTGAAAAAGGATAAGTGTGGGTGTGATAAGAAGACTCATCAGGATCTTCATTCCAGCCCACACACCCAAGGAGACTCATCAAGATTAATGATAAGAAGAACTCTCCACAATCAACCTAGTTCTCAAGATCTAACACAAAAAGAGAACATCTTCCACACAAGATATCAAGTTTAGAAAATACATGTCTCTCATTATGGATATTAGCTCGTGTTCAAATTGCTGTAACACTTGATTGGTTGAAAAGTTAGCATTAACTATCATGCCCCGTCCACAACCTTGCAAACTTCAATGGCTTAATGATGGTGAGGACATGATAGTTAATCAACAAGTGAATGTTAAGTTTTCCACAGGGAATTATGAGGATAGTGTGTTATGTGACATAGTACCTATGAAAGTTTGTCACATCTTGTTGGGAAGGCCTTGGCTTTTTGAAAGGAAAACCACACAACATGGACATACCAATGAGATAACATTTACCCACAAGGATAGAAATTTTGTGGTTCACCCTCTAACACCATCTCAAATGGTAGAGGATAATGCAAATGAAAAATAAGAGAGAAAAGGAAAAAGATAAAAAGAAAAGTCATGATTCTTACACACACAAAAGTCAAATCAAATGTTTTAAGTGTAAAAGTAATGCACACAAGTCCAATGAGTACATCAACAAAATAGTACTCATGTTAAGGGCCAAAGGCTTGTGTGGATATTCAAAAGAGGTTCTTTCCATCTTCCTCAAGTGGAATGGAAAGACAAGATCAAATAAGACCTTGTGTTGAAAAAGGAAGTCACTCTAAAAGCACATAGATTCAACACAAGCAAATAAGAGTTCAAAAGGCAATGCTCCCCCAACTCCAATTCCTTGATCATTCATTTGATCAAAGATGTATGATCCTTGGGAGCTACATGCTTTAGATGATTATTCTCAAAACACTTACTTTGTCTCTTCTTATTTGTAAAAGGGTATTTAACCATGGGGGAAGAAAGCCAAACACCTCCGAGAGGAGGAAGGATGTTTAGATGAACACTTGAAGATTTAAGGACATATCCTTTTGAAAAGGGAGGGGATGATGACATACCCCCTGGCCATGACCAAGCACATTGAAGAAGAGCTAGAGTCATTTATGCAAGGTGAAGCAAAACTCTTTCTCTTAGGCCATTTTGGAGCATATCTAGTAGTGTAGGAATTTGTGGACCTTGTTTAAGGTTCAAGTAGTGTAGGATTTTCTTTTAAGCCTTGTATTAAGGGATAACTAGTGTAGGATTTTTGGTCAAACTTGGGTCAACGAAAGTCAACACCTAAAGTTGACCCAAGATTTGCGCCTAGCTTAAGACTAATCGTGGGTGATTAAGTTTTCTAACCCTAGCTTGGTACCAAGGTGGTGGGTGTCCCACTTTAAGAGTGTTGGCCATGTGGCAAGCTCTTATGAAAATTATTTTCCAAAGATAGAGGCCATATGTTACTTTCCTAATGGAGTTGTTTTTTATAAAAGTAGTTCTCTAGGCACTTTAGGAATGGAGAAGATTTTCTACAAGTAATGGCTACATGTCCTCCTCTTAATGGAGAGGATTTCTAGAAATGTATCCTTGTACCTTTGGTGGCCAAGATGAGATTTTTAGGGTTTTATGTCTACACATTTTTGAGACACCTTCTCCTATAAATAAAGGTGCCTCCCCCTTGTAAATTCACTTTGAGGCATGTAATAAAATGTTTCTTGTTCCTGCGGAAAACAATGATAAGGTATCAGGGAGCATGAATTATTTCTTACACAATCCTAGATTTCTTGAGACGGATACTTTTCAATCTTGCTGGGCATGCCTTCATGTCTTGTTGCCAGATTGAACGTTTTAGAGATTACCTGCAAAAAAGGACTCCGACGATCAAGTCAGTGAGAGCTCAAAAGTCATATCACAGTTTTGGAATTAATGAATTGTGTGTTTTCAATTGTTGGGCTCCACCAATATTTATAGAATATTAATCACAAATTACTTGGTTCATGGGTTGGGCCTTAATTGGGCTTGTTGGGTCTCCTTTGGGCTTATGTGGGCCTACGCAAGGCCCAAGTATCAGGCTTATGAATTGATTTTGTATATTTAGCTGTTATTTCATAAGTTTAGAGTAGGCGGTCTATGCCGATATGTGACTTTAGCCATTATGTATGCATTAGTTTTGTATATTGTTGATCAATGATGTAATCCAAACAGGACTATAAGTTGGCAGGTAGGACCGGGTATTCATTGTTGTCGGTTCTATCCGTGTAGTATAGTACACTGCCAAAATTTTGTTATCATACTTGCTTCATAAGTCAATGTTAGAGCATCCCATGTGGTCTCCTTTAGCCATTCTTCTCTAGATCTGGCCCAACCTCTTAGAGAACCATCAAACACCTTCATCCCACCATAACATCATCCAAACTGAGACATTTCTTCCATTTCCCCATTTCTTCCACGCCAACCATCTCCTTAGAGACTCATCTTCATGCTTTGGCCCAACCTAGCTTAAGGATGAGTCTATCACATGTTTAGTCCTTTTTATGTCATTACATCTTAGTTTAACGTTTGAAAAATCTCAAAAATTTGTGTTCAATTGTGTTTTTCAAAATTGCACCATATATGTCTTTTTTAGTTTTTTTAATTTACATTTTTGAGTAAATACTTATTATTATGTCATTAACATGTTCATAAAGTTAGGTTTCCATTATGTTTGCTTGAGTTTCATATTCTACCTTTTTCTTCTATTAGGTTTCTTTCCATTTTGAGTGTTTCATGTTCAAGTGCAAAATATATATTGAATACATGTTGTAGTGGTTATATTTTGGTGTTGGAAAAATATTGAACATAAGTTCATCCTAATGTGTTTCTTTCATTAGGATTTTTCTATGAGATCATTGAGGCACACAAAATTTTCCTTCTTTGAACAATTGGTTTTGGGAAATATAGAAACCCCATTGTGCCTTCTTTTGACAACTAGAAAAAATGGAAGAGAACTCAAAGTCTTGTTCATACAACTCGGATATGTGATCAAATCCAAGAATTTAGACTCTCAATTCTGAAAACAAGTTGAGCCTACTAGATAAAGCATCGTCCACAAGATTACTTTTGCCTTTTTTGTATTTTATACCATATGGAAATTGTTCTAAGAATTTCATCCACTTTGCATGTCTCTTATTCAACTTATGTTAGCCCTTAAAATAGTGACTCTTGGTCACTATAAATGACAAACTCCTTGGACACTAGATAATGTTCCCTTGTTTCAAGGGCTCTTACTAATGCATACGACTCTTTGTCATAGGTGGGGTGGTTAAGGAAGGCACCATGAAGGTTTTCAATTAAATAAGCAATTGGGTGAGCTCCTTGTAACAACACTACACCTATGCCTACACTGGATGCATCAGACTCTAGTTCAAATGTTCTTGAAAAATCATGTAATGCTTGAATGGATGCATTGGTGAGTTTTTCGTTGAGTTGTTGAAATGAAAACTCTTGTTCTTCACCCCAAATAGAAGACACATATTTATTGACTAATTAATTAAGGGGTGAAGCCAAGGTAGTGAAGTTGGGAATAAATCTTCTATAAAAGCTTGCCAATCCATGGAAGCTGCTAACCTCTCCAATATTTTTAGAAGTAGGCCTTTCTTAAATGGCCTTGATTTTCTTGGGGTCAACATGAACCCCATTTTTTTTAACAATGAACCCTAAGAAGACTACACTATCTACATAAAATGTGCATTTTTCTATATTTGTAAAAATTTGGTTGTCCCTTAAACTGGAGATAACAACTCTTAAGTGTCCTATGTGTTCATGCAAACTTCGACTATACACCAAAATATCCTCAAAGTAAACTACTATAGACCTACCTATAAATCCCTTAGAACATGATGAGTCTCATGAATGTGCTAGGTGCATTAGTAAGGCCAAAAGGCATCACCAATCACTCATATAATCCAAATTTGGTCTTAAAAACAGTTTTCCACTCATCACCAAATTTTAGAAACTATAGTGGACCCATGCAACTCATCAAGCATATCATCAAGTCTAGGAATTGAGTGCTTATATTTAATGGTCATATTATTGATGGCTCTACAGTCACAACATATTCTCACAAGAAATGCATGATACAAGGGCTAAGACTCTTTTGAACTTACGCCTTCTTCAACAACTCTTGAACTTGAGATTCTATCTCCTTAGTCTATTATGGATTGGTCCTATAAACTAGTCTATTTGGTAGACTAGCCCCAGGCACAAGATCTATTTGATGCTTTATTCCCATAAAAGGTGGAATTCCTTTTGGACCTTCCTTGGGAAATACATCTTTAAATTCTTTTAAAAGCTTTTCTAACTCAGGAGATAACTTCTTAGACTCTAGAGAAGTGGCAGTGCATGTGAGTGTTGCTTTACACAGCAGGAGGTATGAATGTTTTTGACATGGAGAACTTTTTCTAAAGATTTTCTAGTTAACATGTTGTCATGTTGAATGACCTTGGCAGAAGGAACCCCAATATCTCCCTCCCGAGTTTCATTTTTACTTAACTTTTGGAGAGTTTGAGGACTTTTTTTGTCCTCTTTTCTCTTCCTCATTTGAACTTGATCCTCTACCACTTGAGATGGTGAAAGAGGATGAAAAACAAATTTATTTTCCTTATGGGTGAAGCTAATCTCATTGGTGAGACCATTATGCATAGTTTTCTTATCAAATTGCCACGGTTCCCCTAATAAAACATGACAAGCTTCTATAGGTACTACATCACATAGTACACTATCTTCATATTTCCTTATGGAAAGCTTGACCTTCACTTGGTGATTAACTATCAAATCCTCATCTTCATTAAGCCAATGAAGTTTGTAAGCTTTTAGAGGGGTAAAATAGTCAAACCCAATTTATCAACCAACCTAGTGCTACAACAGTTACAACACGATCCACTATCCACAATGAGAGAACAAGTACTTTCCAAAACTTTGCACCTTTTTGTGAAAAATATTCTCTCTTTGTATTAGTGTTTGTGGACTAGGTTGATTATTGAGGACCCTTCTTATCATAAGTAGTTCCCCTTCACAAGGGTAAGAATCTTCATTAGTTGACTCACTTGATTCCTCACTATCAGTCTCACTTTCACTTTCTTTTTTATCTTGACTACTATAGATGTCAACACCCCTAAGAATCGTTATCTTTTTGGTGGGGCATTGAGAATATATGTGACCTCTACCAAGACATTTAAAACACTTAATATCACTAGTGCGAGTGTGTGTAGATGTCATTTCCCTTGGTTTTTCCTTCTTTGAAGCTTTTAGTGGGTTTTTCTTTGACTTGTATACCCTCCCTCTTGAAATCTTTCTTGATATAAGAACTAGAGTGGTTATTTCTAAAGCTTTTCCTAAAAATGTGTTGCTCTACCTTTATGCAAAATTGTACCAAGTCATTTTAATCTTGGTAGGGCAACAATTTCACTCTACCCCTTAATTCAAGACTTAGACCACTAAGGAGCCTAGAGATAGTAGTATCCTCATGCTCCCTAATCCTTGCCTTCATCATGTATAACTCCATCTTTTGTCTATATTTTTCAACTCTCATTTTATTTTGATAGAGTCTTTAGAGCTTATCCATGAGCTCCCCTATGGTAGTAGGAGGGAATGTGTCTCCTCCTAAGGACACTTCTAAGGACATTCCAATATTGAAATTAAGGAGTATTATTGATTCTCCTCTCCCTTTATAGGGTTGCCCACCAATACACTGTGTTTCCTTGAAATCTTAGGATAGTTAAGGGTACATTCCTCTCCTCACTTACTTGGTGGTAAGCAAAAGTTTTCTCCACCTCCATCTCCCAATCCAAGTACGCTTCTACATCATCTTTTCCATATAAGTGGGGGAGGTATACTCTAATGGTTCTTGGTTCCCTATGTTCTCTTCTAGGTCTTGGTGGAGGAGGTTGATAAAAATTGTTCATTAACGTACTTTCCTCCTCATAGTGTGTGACAAGTGTAGGAGTTCTAGAGCTTCTTGAATGGTTCCTACTCTTATGATTTTTTTTAACCCTTTCTCGTTCCCAACTCATTTCTTCTTCTAAGATATCAATATACCTATCCTTATCTTCCTTTTCTTTTTCTTTAAAGAGAGTCTCTTCCATCCTCCAATGTTTTAATGACTTAAGTTCTTGTGTAAGTTGTTTCAAACTCTTTTCTCCATCACTTAAATCACTGCCACATTGGTAAGAATTTTGTCGAGACATTTTAAAATTCTTTTTATGCTTTAAAACTTAAGATCTCTCTAAGAAATTCCAAAGAGGAAGTAGATAGCAAACTTCTTAAGTTCTCTTCTAGGAAAAAAAGGTGAATCACTTGGATTGCTTATATACCAAGTCTTTCCTAGCCAAAAGAACTCAAATTTTTGCACAAAAACATCTAAGATGGAATTAAGACACACTAATCTACTAAAACAAGTAAAGCAAAACAAGAATTAAAGTCTACACTAGGCGGTCTTAATGGCGAGGCTTGATGTTGCAAGGCATACTCACAATCTAAAGTGCTTTACTAATTATTTAAGGTTCTAATTAAGAGATGAGAGAACACCTAAGGCTCCCCCAAGACACTTAATTAGTCCAAGATACACAAATAAGAACTTAAACAAATAAAACTAAAAGAAAATACAATCAAAATAATTGCAAAATTTAAAGCCTTCAAGTGTTTCACTCCACTCCTTCTCTTGTTTTTCTTTTTGGTTTGTTAGGCAATGGTGAATCTCTATTACACCTTCACTTGTTGATACCTCCAAAGATGAGTCTTCTTTGATCAAGACACTCTACTTCCTAAGATGCTACCTTAGGAAAGTTAGATCGCCTCCAAGTAGGAAACAACACCAATAACCAAACCAAAAGAGGTCAAGAAATTTAAAGTAAGAAAAGCTCAAAGTGAATATGCTAAACTCAAATAGAATTGTCAAGACATACACAATATAAGTTCAAAGAAATGACAATCTAAAATTAAGGTAAAGGAACAAGGTAAGCACACAAAAGAAATACCTAAGGAATGGCACTAGAATGGATTACAAAAACCAAAATAAAGTTAGAATTGATTGGTTGCTTCTTGCTTCTCAATTGCCAATTGCTAATGGTGCATAAAATCACTCATCAAGCTTAGGTTGAGACCTACATGTGCAGTATTTTTCAGATTTGAAAACTCCAAAGTTCAAAGCCAATAAACAAAAGCAAAATGAAAATGGTAGTAGTGATTCTAGTGCACTATTTTTACAAATTTCTTCTTCTCTTTTTGTATCACTCTTTTTGCACTTTTCTTTTTTTATTTTGTACTTTTTTTCTATTTTTAACTCTTTTGTAGCAACACTAATTGTTCAAAACAGAATCATCACTACTTCATGTTCAACATATGAAACTTGTAATGAAAACAAGAAGTTAGTATTGAAATAGAAACCTAAATTAATAAAAATATAGAATAATAAACTCAAGAAAACATAATAGAATCCTAACTCTATGAACTTGATAAGAACTAATTATTCAAGTAAGAACTCAAAAACAAAAATAAAAAATAAAAGCACTTAAAAGCACAAAGGATTAATAAATGGTGATTAGGTGATTAAGCACGCACAAGGAAAATTCCCACTAGACGTTAAGATAACGAAAGTTATCTATATGTGAAAGTGCATTTCCAAGGCTCAAGAGGAGAAGAGAAGTTCAATTTTAATCATCAAAGTGTTATACCATGCACAAATCACCATACCAAAGGAAACAACATAAATTCAAAGCAAATTAAACTGCTAAACATGAATGAACATTTCAATCGGTAAAAACTCACATGGCAAGTAGCACAAGTAATGAACAACTCAAAAATGAGAAGAAAATGAAGAAGAAGCACTTAACTCTTGAAGACCGAGAGCAACCTAAGCTCATGATACCAAATGATGGCTAGCTCTTTTGCTCCTTCAACAAAGCCGAGAGGAAGTAGGACTCCATGAGTGTGGATGTAGAAGCTTGGAAGAGATGAAGATAGCATGGTGTTTGGTTCGGTGTAGGTGAGTTGCCTAGGTAGAGGTAAGACTAACTCCTAAGGAAGGAAGCCTAAAATAGTCTAGAAGAGAAGACTAATATAAGGAGAGCTCAAATAAGAGAAATGTGCACTCATTTTGGCAGTAATTATTTACTCAAATTCAAGCTAGATTTAAATGAGGTAAGCCCTTCTATTTATAGGCTAGAAGGAGAACAAGGTGTCTCCAAAAAGAAGACGAAAAAAATGGTCTAGAAACTTGAAAATTGGAACCAAAAGGTGAGCATGCACAAGGTGTGACTTGTCACCTAAGCAAGAACATGTTTCACACCATGCTCACACCCTCCACACCTTGGTGCACTACTTAAAGTAGCTTGGTCTCCAAGTTAGGGTTAAAATCCTAGTTTCTAAACATCACATACCTTAGCCCAAATTAAGTGCATCTCCTTTTAAGCCCAAAATAGTCCACTATGACCAAGCTCAAAACATGGCCCAAATATATGTGTATCTTTATATAAATATATGTGATCTTTTATTATGGCATAATATAGAACTATTAGTAAAAATTTAATAACTCTAGCTTACCCTTATCTTTTGTGTCTATTGTGGTTTTATCCATCTACAATGATCGTATGTTATACGTGAATAGAAAATAATGTAGGTGAGAGACATCAACAATGAGATAGTCATAGATGAATATAGACAGTGAAAACTACTTATGTTAGATTCTTTATTATTATTGTATAGAATTCCTCTTTCGTTTTAGTATTATGTTTTTTTTTTCATATAAATTATTGAAAAATAATGTAATAGATGAAATATACCTATGTTGTTTTTATACTTAATACTAATTATAATAATACTTTAATTAGTAAAGTAATTATAGCAGGTGCTACGATATTCATATTTCACATACAAAACACATATAATCACACAAAATCTCAACTAAACCTCACGAATAATCTTCAACAAAATACCATTTAAATACAACAAAATCCATAACATAAATAGTGTAAAACAGTTCACAAGAACTTTTGAAAGAAATCACCTAAGTAATACAGATCCAACAAATTAAAATTAAATAATAAAATAATTAAAATTAACAAATATCTTAATAAAAGAAAACTTTTTTAAAATACGTGAACTAGTACTTTTCATATTCTTAGAGATTTTTTCAGAAAATAAGATATGTAATATCAATTCTAATTGCTAAAATTTTAAAGAACATTAAAAGTTATAAAAAAAAAACATTAAGAAGATATAATCAATTAAATTTAATTATTACTGAATATATTTTTCTTTGTTAATTTATAAAAAGCTTTTGAAAAGATTTTAATTATATTTTTTTCATAAAGGCATGATATGATAAAAACAACGTGCTGACATGTAGAAGTGGAGTAACCTAAAATTGCAAAAGTCTTTATTATTAATAAAATGTTTAGACCAAATATTAATACTTTTAATTTATATATTATTCAATTATAATAAACAATACAATAATAACAATTTATAATGTTAACAATATAAAATTTTGATATATTAGGATTTTGATTAGCTTTTTGAAAGGTATCTGTTTTTAAATTGAAAACTTGATTAATACTTTTATTAATTAAAAATAAAAAAACAATATTATCAATTAAATAATTAAATGATTCTTTTCATTATACTAATGTTGTGTCTGAAGTTGAACAAAAATGCAAAGATGGATTACATAATAATCTTGACATTCCTTTGAAGAGAGTTAAGAGCAAAAGAATGCAATAATCAGCATGATTGATCAATTTTCCGATCTCGCGTAATACAGGGTCATTTGAGTAGATTCATTGGTTAAATACAAATTTACTCTTCTGTCTTTTCAGCTTTGAGCAGCGATACTGTTTAAGATTCATGAAGAAAACACATTATATTTCTGATAAAAGTGACCATACACACGCTATTTGAAAGAACATGGATTCGTTCCCACCTCACTTGAAATGAATCTGGGTGTGCTTAAAGAGATGGATCCGATCCCACCTCAAATGGAACGGATCTGTGCGGTCATTAAAGTGAGAGATTTGATCCCAACTTAAGTGGAACGATCTGTGTGAGCTTGAAAGTAAGACATCCAATCTCCCATGACATGGGACGAATCTGTCAATGCTTTATAGATATCCCACCTGCAAATCACAATTGAATTATAGATATTGCAGTCGAAAATAACCTTGGCTATCAATGTGTGATTAGAGAGCTTGGATGTTCTTTTCATCTTTTGGAAATTATTTTGATGTATAGGTGGACATTGAGATATCAATAATGTAATAGAGAAAATAATATAAAATTTGTACCAAGATAAATTAAGTTATAATGATGTATGTAAATTGAATAAAATATTGTGATTAATAAAAGCGCTAAATTGATGGAAGTGCTAAATTCAGAACTCATTGATCTAACTCTACTATTGTGTGTGTATCCATGTGATGATAATGAAGAATATAAAAGCGAAGATGTTTGTAGTGTGTGGTGTTGCAAGTTGTTTAAAAGAAATTATCAAAATAAATTTATTTATACAAATATTAATTTATATTATTTATTATATAAAAAAACAAATTATTAATCGTACTAATAATTTTATTAAAACACATTTTTAATTTATTACATCAATCAAATATCTCACAAATTTTCAAAAAAAATACTTATAAATCAATTATTTTCATAATTATTTCTAAAATTCTTAAAAAAAACAACAAAGAGTATTTTTTTAATTTCATTCAAATCAATCCAATTTCTCTCTTGGAATGAGCACTCTCTCGGAATGAACACAGCATAAATAAATGATGTGAAATAAAAGAGAAAAAACAAAAGTTTGAAATGAAAGTCACCGGAAATCTGTACATAAGAGCAGAGACAGATGAAGAAGTCTATTTCATCTATCAACAACGTGAGAACCTAGCCACAGACAAAGGCCTCAATCTGCTCCAAGCTAGTAACTTTAAAAGTCCTAGAAATCCCTTCTTCACTATCTCATTTCAACATCCATGACTTCACCAACTGCGGTTCATTTTTTTAAAATTATCCTCAGACCAAGCCTTGCACTTGGAATACTTGTAAGCATCATTACCTTCATTCCTCTCTTTCGATTTTACTTTTTATGGTTCAAGTTCTGCACCATCACATGAGTTTACCTCTTTTAGTTCTTCGTTTAAGAAAATATACTGTTTCTGCTCTTCATCTTTAACAAGATTTCTCATTTATGGACATACAAGGACTGTTTTTGATAGATTTCTATAAACAATTTGCGTTTGAGGTATAGAAACAAAAGCTTTGACAAACACCCAATTAGGGTAAAAAAGTAATTTGCAACTACCCCCACTTTTGTATATCTGCATGCCGGGTCATGGAAAGATACAAACTTCTCCACTATTTGGAGTTTCTGATGTGGTAGTGGTTGTGAATTTTATTATGCATGCTAACAACAAAATCTTTGCAGAAGCTCCCAAAAAAGTTCACTAGAAAACATGGTGATGGAATGTCAAATCCGGTGTTTCTTAGATCTCCTGATGGTATTGAATGGAAAATATACTGGGCAAGGCGTGATGGTGAGATTTGGTTTCAAAATGGATGGAAGGAGCTTGTCACATACTATTCTCTAGATCATGGCCACTTGTTGTTCTTTGAATACGAGGAAACTTCTCATTTTGATGTACACGTGTTTGACAATAGTGCCCTTGAAATAGACTATCCTTCCCCCACTACTCATGTTAGAAAGGACAACCTTGTACATATCAGTGATGATTCTGGTGAAACTTTGTTGGAGCAATTTTCATGTCAAAATACTAGAGTGAAACCAAGTCTGTCTTCTGCTCAGCCTTGTAAGAAAACGAAAAATAGCAAAGCTACAAGTGTTGTGGGAATTAAAAGTTCTAGCTCTCAAGAGGAAAAACCTATAAAGCAAAACCTATAAACCAATTTTTCATAACTTGCAGCATGTTAAGTCTTTCAGAAGTTGAAGGGAAAAAAGACACTTATAACATTGGATGCTCAGAAGAGGAGCAGTTAACATCTACGGCTTTAAACAAAGCCATAATTTTCAGATCTGAATACCCCTTCTTCTTGCTTGTCATGAAGGAATCCTTTATCAATGGATATTACCTGGTGAGCATCTTATTGAATACATGGATTTTTATGAGTTATGTTCTTTTATAAGGATGTTGCAGCAGAAGTGTAACCTGCAGTTCTTTTTTTTTTTTTTTTTTTGAAAAAAAAATTACAGAAAATACCAACATATTTTGTTGAAAAATATTTGAGGAATGCACGTGCAGCTATTAGTCTTGAGCTATTGGATGGGAGAACATGGCCTGTTATTTATTGTGGTCAAAGAATTAATGGGGGATGGCATAAATTTGCATCAGAAAACAATTTGAATGTGGGGGATGTTTGTGTTTTTGAGATGATCAAGAAGATCCGGGGCTTTGCTTTCAAAGTTTCCATCTTTCGAGGTGCAGAGGAATGAACTTGTCCCATTTCACAAGGTAATCTATTTTTCTTTTTTGTTTATATGCACAATGAGAATTTAGAATCTAATCAAGGAGATGTAGCTAATTATGATTAGACTTAACTCGTCATTCATGAGAGATTCATGCTTTATGACAATGAAGTGAAGAGTTATGAACTATTTTTCATAATTTATAATCGTTCCCTTTAAAATGAGTCAAATATTGGATGGAAAAGAGAGATTTCATAGGTAGTTTTTATTACTACTCTCTACAAAAAGCTAGAATTGATTTCTCACAACGCTGTTAAATCTGTTAAGATATCATAGTTAGAGTCAATTATGGCATCAGAAGAATTGTCAGTTTTAGAACGCAAAACTCTTGTCACGGTTTTGAGGTCGGATGCGGTAATTGAGCTTGAAATCAGAAATGTTAGATGGCAAGTATTATTATTCTTTCATGAATAGTTAGATTTTGCTCTAATAGTGGTCTACATGTATATACTTGACTTGATTCAGTGTGTGCCTATGAACTTTGCGAGGAAGTATTTTGTAAATTTTAATCCGAATGTGATGATAATGCAGTTTAGAAACAAATCGTGGCCTGTGAAGTTTGTGAATAATTCACTTTCAGCGACACTCGTTGTTCATGCTTTTAGAAGTCATGTAATTAGGGGATGTAGACTTCTTTAAAGTTTTTGTTATGTCAAAATATTTTGTTTTTATCAGTTTATTGTTTTTTGTGTGGTATGATTGATGTATTTTCTCAGATACAAGCCTTATCACAGACCATTATCGAATCTATATGTTGTACTGAATCAGTTTGAGTTATAATTATTACTAATGTCTTTATTTTTTAATGTTCTTAACTCCCTATAACCTGCCAGAAAACTATTTTCTTTTTCTTTTTTTCAGTTATATATTTCTTTAATACTTTTCTAACCAAAAGTATCAAGGGACTTTAATGTTAAAAGCTCTGAAATTGAAACTTTACGTCTTCAAAGTTGATATTTTTTTTCTTCTGATTTTGTATCCATTCCTATCTACTCTGTTTAATAAATCTTAAATATTTACTGTGTTTATTATTATTATTATTATTTAATATATGAATACTAGTTAATAAAGGTTAGTGTTTGTGTTATACGTAGAGAGAGACTGATAAACATAATATACGACTGAGATTTATTAAATAACACTCCTGCTCAAAAATTACTTGTCTTAAAGTGATTGATTTTTAACATGATCGGCATAGGATGACAACGGGATAGGATGATTTTTGTAGAAAAAATTTATTCTCATTTTCAGATTTAAATTTAACGGATATCAAACTTTTATCTTATCTTTATTTTTAACTGTAATGAGTATAATCTTGTATCCATACATGTACTCATTTTCTTACTATTTCAATATTAATTTTAATTAATTTTTATAAAATAATAAAAAATTATGGTAAAAGAAATATAATATTATCAAATATTTAATATTAGTAAGAGAATTGTTTATTTTTGATAACAAATATTTTGAAATAAATTATAATTGTTTACATTTTAGATTAAAATACCAAATAAAATTTTATGAGAACCAAAACATTTATTAAATTTGCAAACATCAATGAAGACTTGTTGATAAAATTTAAAAATATTTTTTAAAAAATATAAAAGGAAAACAAATATTTAAATTAAAATATATTTTAAATGTTTATTTACTTCAACTTTTTAAATTGAAATGAATCTTTTTTTTGTAAATTAATAAAAGTTATAATACATCACTGGATCAAATAATAAACATAATAATAAAATTTTGACATAGATATTATATCTTTTGAACTCCAATAGATGTTGGATGGTGATAAAAAAATATTTATGGCAATTACATTAAATTTTTATGTTGTAGTAAATAAAATTTATTTATACAATTATAGTGAAAAAATTACAATATGATTGATAATGAGATAGAAAATAAAAAATAATTAGATAAAATATATTGAAATAGTATTCTACATGATGAAAATAAACAACAAATAAAAATATTAAAAAATTAACAAATATGTGTCTTAGAAACAATTTGAGAGACTAGTGAAAGAAATTGTACAAAGAAAAACAAATTTATAATTAAGGGTATGATAAGATGAAAAAATATCTTAAAGATTTAAGCAAACTTTTCAAATATCAACATATATATTCAATGGTTGAGAAATAACGAAAATTATTTTAGCGAAACAAAAGAGTTCTTCAAATGAAACAATAATGAATAATAATAGGTAAATAATACTTTTCAAATAATATAATTTTTTTAAAATAAAAAGTTTATGCTATTAAACACTTAAGTTAAGAGTATTAAACATTCTCGTATGAAAGGAAAATATATAATAAATTAAAATATTAAAAAATAATATAAATATTCAAATGTACATAAACAAATTTTAATTCACATGCATCATTTTAACATAATTACATAAAGGTTATGATAAGATGAAAAATATATTGGAGATGCGAATGAGTTTCATAACCAACCAAATAATTAGAAGAAATAAATAAATAAATAAATATGGTTACTTAATTAATTTTGAATATTTTAATAATTTAAATGGAGCGGAGATATGGTGGGGATGGATATTATGGCGAGGATATGTACATTCTCATACATATCCTCACACCCAATTGAAAAAGTTGGAGATTCTCCATACGCATACCCATACCCAGTCAATATAGAGATTCTCCATCAAAACGAATACAAGTTTGAGCAATACCCACGAGAACGGGTTTATATCCTATCTCTACTCACAAATCAATGATATTTCTCCTGTCTTTTTCTGGGTGAAATGTTTTTTTAACATTAAATTAGTGTCTTAACTTTTTTTTTTCTTTCAAAATATCTCATGTTTAATAAATATATTCATTTTCTCTTACTTTTAAACTATCTATATTACCTTTTAAGTTTGATGTTGTAACACTCCATTTAATTAAGTACGCGAAATTAAAGGAAGCGTTACAAGAAAGATAACATAAAGGCGCAGACTGGGAGTTTTAAACTCAACTCCATACAATCCATGGCACACCACGATGCCCAAGAGAAAACTAGATGAAAAGATAACCAAAGTACATAAATCTAAAGACGAACAATTACGTGGGTCGCAGCCCTAGATAAACTCATATGGAAATATAAACTAGTCCACGCGGACTATGCAGCGGAATCTCCACCCCCTTGTTGCCTACGGGTGTTCCTCGCATCTGCTCACACCAACAAGTTGATGATCATCGCAAAAGAGAGTACCACATAGCAGATCACACAACAAAGAAAGTAGGGTAAGCTAGAGCACAAGAGAGTTCATCCATTAAATCAGATATAATTCCACAATACCATACATTCAAATCAACCAAGCATGTTATGACTGTTCAGGCAATACACTACGACACGACTCGACTCATCCGAATACATATAACCATGGTCGGATTCAGCGGACGCTTGCACTTGTGGTGGATACCTCTGCTCACCCCCAAAAGTCTCACCTAGAGACCCTAAGGAATTATGCACTGACACAGACAAAATATTATCACACAGTCAAATAGTATTCACCATGCAAGGATATAACCAGTATGTCAACCTTTAAAGCCAATCTTTTCACGTTCCAGTTCAAACTCATTCCAACTCATCATAATCCATCCATGCACATAGGCCCTAACTCATCTCGTTATCATGCCACTTTAATAATACCCATCTCATTTAGTTCACATGCCAATTTTCATACCAAACCCATCATCTACAATTCATGATTCATGCCAAACATACATAACATTCTATTATATACATGTTTCTCATCATAACATTCATACCCAAACCAATACCAATCATCCAAGAATAAACAAGCACCCAAACAGCGTACTGCCTCGCCCAACCCCTCACTCAGGCTGAAGGGTCTCGCTTAGGCGAGACGTGCTCGCTCAGGCGAGCCCCCTTCACCTAGGCGAGGGCTCGAAAGAGCATCGAGAAACCAATGCGGGATCTCGCTTAGGCGAAACCTCTCTCGCTTGGGCGAGATGTTCGCTCGCTCAAAAATTGAGCGGGTCGCCTGGGCGACCTTTCACACAAACTGGTTTGGGCGAATCCCTGTTTGTCTCGCTTAGGCGAGACTGGCTCGCTTGGGCGAGATTAACAGGTCTCACCACTGTTTCACTTGCAGCAGCTATGTTTTTCAAACCAACCAATCATACAAGGTATTCTCGCACATCAAAACGAATGATTAATCCATACAATCAACAACCAACTCAAGAACAGGCCAAAACAACTCAAAACTTGAAACCCTAACTTCCCGTACCTGGAAAAGGGCTAACAGAACTTTGACACGGGACCTCGGAGCACAGTAGCTCGAGTGATGGACTTACAGAACCGGCGAAACAGCGGAACAGTAGGAAAAACAAGATTAGTTCGAACTCTAAACGGTGAAATACGAAGAACAGCTTTAGGAAGTAAATACAATAGGTTTAGAATCACTTATGTGGAGTAGAAATCACTACTTGAGCTTTTGGGCGGACTGGTTCGAGGCGGGAAACAAACCCTAGCAGAGCTCTAGTGGTACAATGGAGAGGAAGACGACTGCGAATATGAGAATGAAAGAAAGTGTGAGCGTTAGGGCAGCCTGGGTTCAGCTTTAACCTTTGGGCCAGCTCTTAGGCCCATCAGATTTGGGGCAGCCCTTTATGTAAGGCAGAAAAAGAACAGGGTCTTACATTCTCCCCAACAACAAAATTTTTGACCTCGAAAATGAAAACTTACCAGGTAAAAAGATATGGGTGTGATTTCCTCATGTCGTCCTCCAACTCCCAAGTCGAGTCACCTGTCCTCCGATCCCATATGACTTTAACCAGACTGACCATCTTTCCTCGATGTTCCTCAACCTTGTTGTCCTCAAGAGCGATGGGTGGTACTTCCACCGTGAGGTCTTCCCTGATCTGTATATCCTCAGCTTCCAATACGTGGGCCGGATCAAATACATACTTCCTCAGTTGTGACACATGAAACACTGGATGAAGGTTCGCCAACTGTGGGGGTAAAGCTATCTCATAAGCCACCGGCCCAATCCTCCTCGTGATCTGATATGGACCAAGAAACTTGGGCGAAAGCTTCCTTGAGCGGAGAGCCCTTCCCACGCCCGTGGTTCGGGTCACCCTCAAGAACACATGATCGCCGACTGCGAACTCCAAGGGCCTCCTCCTACGGTCTGCATAGACCTTCTGCCTACTCTGAGAAGCCTGCATCCTGTTCTTCACCATCTTCACTTTCTTAGTGGTTTGTTCTAATAGTTCTGGTCCAACCAATACCGCTTCTCCATCTTGGTACCACCAAAGAGGAGTTCTACATCTTTTGCCATAGAGAGCTTCGTATGGCGCCATGCCAATGCTCGCATGAAAGCTGTTGTTGTAGGTAAACTCGATCAAGGGCAACACTTCATCCCAAGCCCCCAGATGATCCAATTTGCACGTCCGTAGTAAGTCCTCAAGTGACTGAATGGTCCTCTTTGATTGGCCATCAATCTGGGGATGGTAGGCTGAGCTCACAGTCAACTTGGTCCCCAAAGCTTCCTGTAAGGTTTGCCAGAACCGGGATGTAAATCGTGGGTCCCTGTCGGAAACTATGCTCGAAGGTACTCCATGCAACCTCACAATCTCTTTAACGTACAGTTGGGCCAACTTGGCCATGGACATCCTCAAGTTCATCGCCAAGAAGTGGGCACTCTTGGTCAATCGATCCACTATCACCCAGATGGTGTCATGTCCTTTAAAAGTCCGCGACAGATGGGTCACAAAGTCTATGGAGATGCTGTCCCACTTCCACACTGGTATCTCCAAAGGCTGTAGAATTCCATCGGGCCTCTGGTGCTCCACCTTCGCCTTCTAACAGGTCAGACAGGCTGATACGAAAAGGGCCACATCCTTATTCATCCCCTGCCACCAGAAAGTCTCCTTGAGGTTCTGGTACATCTTAGTCATGCCAGGATGCAAGCTAAGACGACTTTTGTGTCCTTCCTCAAGGATCAACTTCTTCACCTCTGCATCATTAGGTACACAGATTCTGCCCTGAAATCTCAGTATACCATCATGCAAAGTCTCTAACCTCATCCGACCCAAGTTGTTCTCTAACTTTGTTTAGACTGGCATCCAACAACTGCCTCTCTTTGACTGAGTCCAAAAAGCCACTAGATATAGTAAGGGTACTACACCTAATGAACTCGGACCCCAACTCCACCTGTACCCTCATGTCTCTGAACTTATCCAGTAGTTCCACCTCCCTGATCATAAGGTGTGCGGTATGCACTGTTTTTCTACTCAAGGCATCTGCCACTACATTCGCCTTTCCGGGGTGATATAGAAGCTCGAAATCATAATCCTTCGGGAATTCCATCCATCTTCTCTGTCTCATGTTCAACTCCTTTTGGTCAAACAGATACTTAAGGCTCTTATGATCGCTGAACACACGAAACTGTGCACCATAAAGATAACTCCTCCAAATCTTCAAGGCGAACACTATGGCTGCTAACTCTAGGTCATGAGTGGGATAGTTTCTCTCATGAACCTTAAGTTGCCTTGAAGCATAGGCTATTGCCTTCTTCTCTTGCATTAACACATAGTCGAGCCCAAGGTGAGAGGCATCACAATAGACCTTAAAAGGTTTCCCCACGTTTGGGATCACTAGTATCGGCGCACTGGTCAACCTTCTCTTAAGCTCCTGAAAACTCTCCTCACACTTGTCCGTCCAAGTAAAGGGCTGGTTCTTCCGAGTAAGAAGTGTCAAGGGTGCCATTATCTTGGAGAACCCCTCTATGAATCTCCTATAGTAGCCCGCCAACCCCACAAAACTCCTGATCTCTGTGGCAGACTTAGGGCTTTCCCACTTTACCACTGCTTCAACCTTTGCTGGATCCACTACAACCCCCTGGGCGGATATCACATGCCCCAAAAACTGAACTTCACCCATCCAGAATTCACACTTGGATAACTTGGCATACAATTACTTCTCCCTCAAAACACCAAGCACCAACCTCAGGTGTTCTGCATGCTCCTCCTGAGTTCTGGAATAGATAAGAATGTCGTCTATGAAGACTACGACAAACTTATCTAGGAAAGGTCGGAAGATATTGTTCATGTAGTCCATGAACATCGCCGGAGCGTTGGTCACACCAAACGGCATAACCACATACTCATAGTGGCCATATCTGGACCTGAAGGTCGTCTTCTGTCCATCATCGTCCTTCACCAATATTTGGTGGTATCCTGACCGCAGATCAATCTTCGAGAATACTGCTGACCCATGTAGCTGATCCATCAAGTCGTCGATTCTCGGAAGAGGGTACTTATTCTTGATTGTCATTTTGTTCAACTGTCTGTAGTCCACACACAGACGTGAACTCCCATCCTTCTTCTTCACTAACAGCACTGGCGCTCCCCAAGGCAAAGTGCTAGGTCGGATAAACTGTTTCGCATTCAGTTCCTTTATCTGTTTCTTAAATTCAACCAACTCCGCCGAAGCCATGCGGTAGGGAGCCATCGATACTGGACCTATCCCTGGCACTAGATCGATAGAGAACTCTACCTCTCTGTGGGGAGGTAACCCTGGCACATCCTCAAAATCCTGCACAACCGGTATTACTGACGTCATCTTTCCTCCATCCACCTCCAGATGTGTGAAGATCATGTAACACTGCGCGTCGTCATGAAGTTCCTTCATAACACCCTGAGAAGATACCAACTCAGGCTCCTCTGTGTTGGGAAAAAGCAGCTTCTTCTCTCGACAATTTATAAGAACGCGATTGGTAGAGAGCCAATCCATTCCTAAGATCACCTCCAACTCTTGTAGAGGCAGGCAGATTAGGTTCACCCTGTACTTGCGTCCCTCTACCTCCACTGGACACCTAGCACATAAGGACGACGTCCTGACCAAACCCGACGCCAGACTAGACACCGCAAGCTCACACTGCAGCTCGTGCACCAGCAGACCCAACCGTTCCACACATCCATTTGACACAAAGGAGTGTGTCGCTCCAGAATCATACAACACACAACAAGAAGTACCAGCTATCATGCAACTACCCATAACCAAGTGTCAACACCCAATTTCGTCCGGGTAACAATGATAAAATAAAATAATTAATTAATTAATTAAAGTTCAATTGAGAAGAATAAATAAATAAATAATTAAGAAAAGAAAAGAAAAAATATATGTTTTGGTTTGAGAAAAAATAATTATCTATTTATTTTATTATTATTATTATTATTATTTTATATTTTATTTTAGTTTAGTTTTATTTATTTATTTGTTTATTTGAGCTTATTATTTTGATTATTACATTATTTTTCTTTCTATTATTACAGCTCCTTTTTTTGTTTTACATCTCTCATTCTAGTTTAATAAAAAAAAAGAAAAAAAAAGAAAGAAAAAAAGAGAGAGAAGGGAAAGGGGAAAGAAAGAGGTAACGTAAGGCCTCTCTTTTGTCATACCCATGCATGCTACGCTATCATGGTTTTGTATGGGGAAGGGCCTGTAGCATGGTCATGATGGCTGAAGGAGCAAGAAGCAACATCTGCTCTCAGCCTTGTCCCAAATTTCAAAATTGGAAGGTGCAGAGGGTTACATAATAAAAAGGGGAAGATTCATGAGAGGAGGGGTCCTTTTTTTTTTACGACAGAGAAGGGTTTGGGCACTAGAAATCAGAAGGAGGGAGAGAAGGAGTAAACTTGGAAAACGGAAGTGCATTATGTTTTATTTTCACGCTAAGTGTTCTTAACTCCTCCTTAGCTTATGTTACCGTGACTTGATGTTGCTGTTGATGTTCATGGGTATATGAATTAAAACTTATGTTAACGTGATTTGATATTGATGTTCATGAATGTATAGATGGTTTGAGATGAGCACAGTTACATCTATTATTCCTTTTGTTTATTCCCATCGCAACTGGTACAGTAAAGAACAGAGCACAATGTTTTTTATTTATTTTATTTTATTTTTATTTTATCTGTTAAGATATGTTCTTGTTTGGATGTTACTGTTGTCCGAGTGAGTGCTGGAAAATAACCTAACCCTCAATCTCAATCTCTCTCGCCACCATCATCTTTCCCTCATCACCTGCAAGACTGCCAAGCCAGAACCCAAACACAACACCACAAACAACCAGAATCACATTCATTCGTCATCATCACTGTCACACACTCAAATTCACCATAACAACCCAATACAAATAAAAAAAAAAA
>Ga0209589_1004682_pt1 | contig 23499 bp, 7 predicted proteins | sample CowpeawhiteBW_FD_187525 | JGI IMG/M metagenome (GOLD analysis project Ga0209589, IMG submission 187525) | Root nodule microbial communities of legume samples collected from California USA - Cow pea white BW (SPAdes) (version 2) | ecosystem: Host-associated > Plants > Roots > Nodule | place: USA...
AAAAAAAAAAAAAAAACTGTGTTTTTATTATTCATCCTTTACCTTCAAGGAAACTATGTTTGAACCTATAATTTAGCTTCTATGTGACTAATTGATTTTATTCAGGGTTAAAATTTCTATAATTCAATTTAAGACTTGGTACATCAATTAAACGCAAAAATTCTAAAACTCAAGGTCAAATTATCAAATTTATATATCCTAATTCAAATTATTATATTTTGTTTGTACACTTCAATTAAAAATACGTTTTTTTCGCACCAAACCATTCCATCAAGGCTCAACAATTGAAGTCACAAAAGAAAAAAAAAACATTACACTTTAAGTCATTTGAAAAAAAAATTACATTTAAAATCGTCAAAATTCTAAAACTAAAACCTTTACCAAAACTCAACTTAAACTATTAATGAAATTTCATAGTATATCTAATCCTATGAATAAAGCAAACAATCATCTAGACCATTGCATTTCAAATATAGAACAAAACTAGTTTATGTTATCTTGTGTATCTTTGTACTTTAGGGTATTTAAACATTCTAGAAGGAATGAAGAAAAAAAACATTAAAATGAAATCTCTTTTCACTTTAAAAGTTATAACATATTCCGCAACTAACCCACACATTTATGTAACTCTTACTAAAAAAAGAATTTAGGAGAAAAATATTATTACAAAAGAAAAACTTAATATGATTATTCTCGAATTTTTTAAGCGGCAATTTCTTGAAAAAAAAAATGAAAAAAAAAAGTTTCAAGATTACCCGAAAAGGAAAATTTGAAGAAGGAGATAAAAAGTTATTTAAATTTTTGTTTATATTGCACTCATCCCAATCCACATTTTGACTCTATTTTTAAGTCCAACACTCACAAGCCTAAACTATTTTATTTGCTACAATTATCATTTAGATAATATTGTCATCTATCTACTTAAACACACAAAAAAATATCATTATTTAAATACGAAATTATATAATTTCAAAGCTATACATTTAAGGATTATATATATTGTTGGTCCTAAATTTTTAGTGAATTTTGAAATTAGTCATTATTCGAAACTTTATACCAATTTAGTCTTTCATTTCTAAAAATGCGTATTTCTTATCAAGTTTTGTTAAGTTTATTTGATATTTTAAACGTATTTTATGATAATATTTAAGCTAACATTGAAGCGAAAATGTGTCAAACGGTGTAAATAATTTAAATACTATCATGAGATGTGTTTGAAACATTAGATAAACTTAACAAATTTTGGTTTAAATGACTAAATTCACGCACTTTTAAATATGAATGACCGAATTTGTCAAAAATTTGGAAGAAAAACTAATTTTAAATTTAAGTGAAACTTGGAGAATAAAAAACATATTTAACCCTACATTTAATTATCACACATTATTTAAGACACTTGTGTTGAAACACCCAAAGAAATAAGTAGTTACACCTACCGTGATTACCTAGCTAAGCAAAAAAAAAAAACAAGTGTGTCCTTCTTATTTATCATTTAGTAGTTTAGTTTGGGCAATGAACACCCATGTGATTTTGTTGTAAGGAAACTGGTCTCACGCGTCTTCATTGATGTGCATTTGACTCTCTCTTACTCTCCATAATTGCTCCTTTTAATGCTCTTTTATTTTTCCGCCCAATTAATTTGTCTCATTTTTCTCACATTCAATATTCTGTTACGATTTTGGTCTTAAAATAAATATTATAATAAAAGAAAAAAATAAATTATTTTTAATTTTTAATTTTTAAGTCATGTGAAACTATTAAACGGTGATAGAAACATATTTATATCAGTTTTTTATCGAGAAAATAATCTAGTTAAAAAAAAAAAAACTGCAGAAGATCCTGTTCCTCATTAAATATCTCAAACATTGTTTTTGTAGCAAATCTCGTACTGTGTAAGAGCAAATGGGTGTATGGTCCACCAATGTTGATAATATGTTCAGAAATTGACTAAGAAGGAAGTTGGAGATGTATTTTAGGTTTGTTTGACATAAAGAAAAAAAAGTCATATCATACCAAAATTCACTTCCAACATGCAGAAATTGGTTCTGGAGTACATGGGTCTGAATCATGAAATGACCTTCAAATCATAGAATTAAAAGAAAATCTCAACACAGAATTTGATGTCAAATATAACTTACATACATGTACTTTCTTTTATATGCATTTTAAATTAAAAAATCATCAATAATATCTTGAAAGGGATTTTCTTAACAAATTTGAAATCAAAATACAAATAGAATGTTAAAAATATACGAAGAATGGTTAAATATGCTTTGGTTATTACCGTAAAATATTTATCAATAAATTACCAATAGAAACACAAACATAAATTACAAATAGTTTAAGGAAGGGACAATTTGTTATCTATATATATATATATATATATATATTACATTTAAGGGGGTGAATTATGTTACATTTAAGATATTGATAAAAATGTGTTGAAAAGGCCGTATGTGATAAAATTTGTAAGAGAATGATTATCGAGAGGTGAAAATGTAATTCCGCCTAAAAATGAAATTATGTCATTTAAAAAAATATATTATAAATGGTACGAGATGAACAATAAAGTTACACCAAACAATTATAGTCCATATGAAAATCATATAAGTGTTGATGAGTATAATTTTAGCTTATAAATACAGCTAAAAATATGTTTAAAAAAGTGTTTGAGTTTGTAATTTTTAAATTAAAAAATCAATATTAAATATTCTAATTAAAAAAATACAAAAACAAAAATACTTTATTTACAATACATTTTAATGTAAATATACTGTAAATATATGTATATACAATTCTCATTTCAATGTTAGCTAGAAAACATGTTTCATATATACAATTCTTTTAACGTAATTGGGTTAAACATGACTATATTCTTCTTCTTTTTTAAGTTTGGGGACCAAATAATATATTAAAATTTTGGACATGGATGAATTCTTACTTCATGTCAAAGTTCAGAGACTAAAAACATGTTTAACTTATAATAAATTTTAAAAAAATATTTACTTTTATAATTATATTTTTATAAAAAGTATTTTATTTCAATAATTAAAAATTATATTACAATTTAATAAAAAAATTACTATCGTAAAAAAAGTGATTATAATTAGTAGGGGTGGCAATGCGGGCTGGTCCGGCCCGTTTAGGCTTGGCCCGCCCTGCCCCGCATACTTTATGCGGGTCGAAAACACTGACCCACCCCGCATACCACTTGGCCCGCTTTTTTTTATTTATTTTTTTAATTTTTATGATAAAACTTTCAATGTTTAAAATTGAGAAACTTTAAGAAGTTCACAAAATTAAGTAAAGACTTTGGGGAATTAGATGATAAATTGATAATTCAACATTTTGATCATATTCATACTATGACACACACAATGTATTCTTTAAATTTTAGCACATTAAAAATTACATAATATTTGTCTTTTCCAATTACACAAGAATTTGAAATGTTAATGCAATAGTCCATAAAAAAAGTAATTAATATACACAAATGCAAGTTTTTTTTTTAATTTTATGCAGACTTGCGGGCTGGCCCGTGGACCTATGCGGGTCGGGCCTATGTGAGCCTACGAGTTCACTGCCCTGACCCGTCCACGTTTTTTTCTACGAGCCTGCAGACCGGCCCGACGAACCAGACCCTAATTGCCACCCCTAATAATTAGGTTGGGAAATTCTAAGTCAGAAAAATTGAAAGAGGAGTTTGAAAAGTATATAAGAGGGAGTGCACTTAACCCTACCTTTCCCTTTGAAGGGTGACACTAAATTGTGATAAAGTGTTGCAAATTTATGGCACGTTTAGTTGTGGAAAGTTGGTGCTCTTGTAGTAGCTGTCAACTGTTCCTACAAGGCTCCATCCATCACATGGTTTTTCCATTTCTGAATCTTCCGTAACATAAATCCCAAACCCTACATTCATTATAATCACACACTTTCATCATCTTCTCTGGAACAATAGGTAAATGTCAATTCCTTTCAAACACTCTTTTACATCACTATTAATTCCTCCTTCATTCCATGCTCACTATATTTTCACTTGCCATCAATCACAATTAATTATAAACGTTATTATAAGTTTAATATCAACAAGAAACAAATAAAACAAAACGTCAAGTTCTTCCTTTTCCTTTTCAATTCGAGTTGTTTCATATCCTTCGACGTCCCTCTGCTGATATAGCTTTACCTTTTCAATGAAATTAAGAATGCCCCAGACTTTGCAATCCCAAAACCTAGTACCAAATAGAGTTCACTGGTTCTGTTTGATTTAATCGAGTGATGTTGGAAAAAGCTATTTTGTCATCGTTAAAGTATTGGGGCAAAAACGCGTTAGAAGCTAGGGTTTCATTGCAAATACCCACCTTCTCACAAATTCGATGAAGCTGCATTTATATGGTAAAAACCCTATTTTTTTGACAACATTTTTTATAACAATAAACATAATATTATTATTAATTAGTTGTATAATTGATATTAGTTATATCATTATGTATATTAAATAAAAAAATAATAATATTATCACTCATATTTTTTGACTATTTTTTATTCTCTGACATTATTTAGTGTAAGTGATTAATTAATATATTAAAGATAATAATGATAGTGTTTTAGCATGAATTTTGGAACATGAAAGCATGTATGACTACCTATATCCAACTATTTAGTACTTTACACTAAATTCAACATATTTATTGTGCTGGGGACCCTTCTGCTGATGCACGGAAGAGTTTTCCTTTAGTTGTGTCAGATTACTTTCACCATCAAAGGGGACATGGAACAGCCTTCTAGTTCACATTAACTTTTTGTTTCACAATTCAAATTCCCCATTTATATCTTTCACATTCAAATTATGAACACACGGGATTAATTACTATAAAAACCTGGACAAACTAGTTTCACTTCACATATGTGTCTCAGTTATTGGTTCCTACTATAATTATGTCATTAACTTTTTGTAATCATAACGTTAATTCTCATACAAGTTTAAAGTAGTTAACATCACAATTTCCTTAGTTAACCCTATCTATATGTTGCAGCTTCGAAAAACTTGTGCAGTATAAAGGAGTTAAAAAACAGATCATCGATGTAATCGACAACGACGGAACGAAGGATTCAATGCGAGCGAAAAGTTGTTTGTCGTGACCATAAAATTAATGACCCGTTAACATATCTTAATCAGTTAAGCTTTAAAATAAATATAAAAAGGTAGAATCCATGCACAACCCCACAACACATATTCTCGGTCCATCCTTTCACTTTACGAGACGATATTTGACGAATATGTATATATATATATAAGAAAAATAGGTACAATAATATTTTGTCACAGAAAAAAAAAAAGAATTATTATATCCCATCCTATTAAAACAAATAAAACTAGGCAAAAGGAAACCATAACACTTTTGACAGCAAGGGCACACCTTATTGAGTAATGAACCCTTGAGGGATTCATCAATAATAAGTATAGTTTACAGAAAAAATGAATCTCCAGACGCACATTCATGCCTGTTAGGAAATATTAAACTATGGAGCTTCTTTTTTAATTTCATTTTTCTTTTGCATGATTTCTATAGTATCGAGAGAGAATATAAGAATTTTGATACCGTTTTGTTTACTGTCAATAGTGTTGTTGACATTGACAGAGATGGAAGAAAGTTTGTTGATAACAACAGTATCAAAAGTCTTAATAATTTCTGAAGATATTATAGAGATATTGTGAAGAAGATGAAATGAAAGCTTACTTGAGAAAACCATGGAGTTTGAAGTTGGTTGCTTCTTGAACATCATTGATCCAACCAAACTTCTCCATGAAAGGGTTGGCCAAGGACTCCGGTGGGTAGTCATCAATGCATTCGTCCCACACATTAGGACGATCCCTGAGATCCTTCATTACCTCCCACATACAACTGTTGCATTTAAAGCCAGCACCAAAGCTTATCATCAGTACTCTGTCACCCTTCATGAGCCTCTTTTTGGCCTCCATGTACCCCAGCACGTACCACAAACTACTGGCAGAAGTGTTGCCAAACCTGTGCAGTGTCATTCTTGCTGGCTCAAGCTCATATTCACACAGATCTAAGCTCATTCCAACCCCATCAATCACAGCTTTTCCTCCTGTGTGCAGGCAAAAATGTTCAATCCCAGTCTTGAAGTTCAAAGGAGATTTGTTATTGGATTTACTAGATCCCCCACTTGAAGACTTAAGGGAACAAATTTCCCTCACTTTTCTGAACAGGGACACGACCATAAACCTTAGCAACTCCCTGGTTGGCAAAACCTTGGGTGACAACACCCTAAGGTTGTCAACAAATGCTCTTGTAGCTGCCTTGGGAAGGTTTTTGCCAAGATAAAACCCGAGCCTTCCTTCCTCGTCTTCCTTCTGATTGCAGCAACTGTAAGCATCCTCTCTAGCCCCATGGTGAGTCCTCACCAAACACTTCAACCTCATCATGGCCCTGTGCTTGAACGATCTTTTGTTTGTCAAAAGTATGACACACCCACCACTCCGGAACAAACAGTTCGCGAGAATCATCGATCTGTCGTTGCCGTTATACCAGTTCGGACTGAGAGACTCGGAAGTCACCAGAACCGCGAACTTGTTCTTCTGCGACTTGAACACGTTTTTAATGATGTCCAGCGAAATGAGGCTGGCACTGCAACCCATCCCAGTGAGGTTGTAAGCTTTTATGTCCTCCCTCATCTTGTAGCGGTTGATGATTCTTGAAGTCAGGGAAGGAACAGCGGAGAACATGGAAACATTCACCACAAGCACATCGATCTCCGAAGGCGAAATGCCTGAACTTGCAAGGAGTTTAGCAATGCTGTCACGAAAAAACTCCTCCATTTCTTTGACACCATCGTTCAGCGTCGGAGCTGCCTCACGACCCTCGATGACGTTGCTTGGGGCATACGTTTCCTCGCCAATGCCGGAGTTGACAACGGCTTTGAGGAGGAACTTGTACTCGTTCAGACCCAAATGCTTGTTCCTCTCTATGATCCTGCCACAGCATTCGGTTCCAAGCTTTCTTTCATCGCTTGGCTTGTAGAGTTGGTAGTCCAATATGTAACACTCTTGGTCCCTTTTCTGATCGAACAATTTCCAGATCAGGAAACACAAGTACAGCATTGTTGCACCATAAAGTAATATGATGAACTCCATTGGAGAGAGAGAGAGAGAAGAAGAAGAAAAAGAGGAAGTGACCTTAAGAGTTAGAAATAATTTGGTGGGTTGGAACTCAAATAAATGGCAGTACTTTATAAGAGTGATGAGAGAATGAGTTGTGCGTGTGAAAGGTATAGAGAGTAATCCAAAATGTCAATGCTGAACAGGAACAGTAATAGCATTGGTATTAGTATAGCTACCTCAACCCCCAACAAACTTATCTCATGGAAGCTTTCGTGTCAACCTTTATTACTAGAAAGAAAGCAAGCACCGGTCACAGTTTGAGCATGTTAGGAAGAGTTTTGTGGTAAGTCTTTATTCTATAATACGACATTTTCATCAAAGTTTCAATTTCTTCAAATGTTGCAACGCCAGCTACTATCTAGGCTGTAATTAGCAACTTGTGGATGTAACATCAATGGCAGTAGGTTTGTCATATGGTTATCCTCATTTAAGGAAGAAGATGCATTATTCGTAGATTTAATACACACTAATCTTACATATTTAAAATCATTAAACACTCATATCTAGCCTATTCTCTACACATCTGCACAAAAATATTATTGTTTATACATTCTTTAAAACGTCATGCCGAAAGAGAAGTTTTTTTTGAAAATTTAAGTGAGTTAAGAAAATTGAGTATATCATACACAGACAAAGACCCATAGAATTATATAAGTTGGATTCATGTTGGTATTGCATAAGCAACTTTTCTCGAAAGATACGTAATGGTATCATATTCACTACCAGAAAAATGCTAATTACCGACAGACTCATTCTTACAGATTTCAATCCGTTGGTAATTGATCATTATCAATGGATGCATACGTTGAATTTATTGATGGACTACATCCGTCGATAATAGATACGATAAAATTGTTGGATGTCTTTACCGACGGATGTTCACATATGCATTTATCGACGGATGTCATTCGTCGATAACGTCTTTGTTTAAGTACTTTGATCATTTGACAATGGCAATTAATGAACGAATGGCCGACGGCTTGGTTGACAAATGTGTCCGTCAGAAATTAACGGCAGACTTTTATAATTCGTCGGTAAAGTATTACCAACAATGTGTTTATTGACGAATTTTTTGCTATCAGAAATCTGTCAGTAAAATATCATTATCAACAAATTAGGGCAATTATCGACAGATTTTAACTGTCGAACGGATGAAGTTTGAAAAATCAATCACAAATTCTCAAATCTTAGTAATTAAGTCGATCATCAAAATTTTAAAGGAAGTCAACATCGTTATAAAAGTGTAGTATTTGACAAAAATAAATAATATCAAAGATGAGAATATATCGAAACATAGACCTCATGAGCATCGCCATCATATTATAGCTTAGTCAGTTTTCAATGCTGTTAACTCGTTATCAATAAAAATCATATAAAAACCATCCTCCAACATTGATCTCTCATCACATATGACAATTTCAGAAAATGATTTGAAATTGTTTGCAATGGTTTTTGGCAATCTTGTGACATGAATTTAGTGCTCTATAGGATCGACAAATTGGTGGTAAGTTCACTGTGCATCCTTTTTTTTGCAGTCTAGTTGCCACAAGCAAAGTGCATGTTCCACTGAAAATGGAAAAAGGAAAAGTAAACGAAAGAAACAAAAAGAAGAATACCGTGAATTAAATGGTTTGAATTACACACATTTTTCTTCTCAACGTGTTCCATATTCTATATGACCTCGGGCGAATACATATACAGTACCTATACTTGGTTAATTTTCTTTTAAGAGTAAAATATTCATATTCTATTACTTTCTATATATAGACCTAATTTAACTTAATTTTTTTCTAGTAGACGTGAAATTTTGAAAACATGTTTTCATTTAACAAAAAACTAAGTAAAGTTTTTATCTTGACATCTGAATGAAGACTTGGTGAACAATTTCCTAACTAACGAAATAAACTCAGCACTTAATACCTTAATCGATGCACACCTAATACGTCCTTCACAATTGAATGCATGGATAAGTTATTTTTGTTTTGCATAAAGTCAACAAAAGGCCAAGCAAGTTAAAGAAAACAGACAAGGCTTGAGTAGTTTCCGGTGTCTTTCCTGAGCCGAACAGTTGTTACCCAAAAAAGATTTTGGTTCTAACAACGTTGAAGTCAACGTCTTCATGAAGAAAGAAGACAAAGACAACGCTTGTAAAGAAAAGAAATACACCATTTAAATACTCTTTACAAATACTGTTTTAAGAATTGAAACAAATGAGTTTGTAGAATTTCTTTTATTTAATTTTTAAAAATATTTATAATTTATAATTTGAATAATTTAATTTTACGGATATCTTATTCCCTATGATATTTTTTTTTTCATGCAGACCCCTATTTTAGAATGTTTATTGCAAATATGACCCACATCCGACAGTTACGATCACAATTATAGTAGCATGTATGTATGCCGTTGTTTGTTTCCCACCCAATAATTTGTATTAGTTGTTGTGCTAGAGCTGTTTGTGATTTTTTTTTTACGAAAATGCATTTAAATTAAAAATTGAAAAATATGTGTTATTATGTTTGGTTTGATTTAAAGGAAAAAACATTGGAATGAAATCAAATTAATTTGTGAAATTTGGTTTGGATAAGTTTTTAAAGTTTTTATTTTTAATTTTAACTTTTTGTTAAAGATCCACTATTTGTTTACCTCTTAAATTAAATACGAATAAAAATTGTTACTAAAAATATGATAAAAATATATTAAAAATAAATTAATAAAATTATAAAATTAAATATATAAAAAATCATTGAAAATTAAAATCGTAAATTCTTATACTCTAAAGAATGAAAAATATGAATAAAAAACTATGAAGTAAACATTTAAAATTATAATTTAAAGAACATAAAAATATAACAACATGAGAATATGATAAATTTGACCAAATCATAAAAAGAACATAAAATCAAATTATATAATTGTTTGATCAATCAAATATTAATATAGTTAAACTTTTATCTGAGTTTATTGAATTTTTAAAAGAAATATTTAGTTTACTTTTTTAATTATTTATATGATGTCCAAATGTGTTAAGTCATTGACAACAACGTGAATTTTACTTTCAAACTGAGATTGTTGAGTTTCTTGAATATTGTATAAATCTATACTAATAAACTCTTTTAAGTATAAGCGACTTAATCTTTCTTATACGAAAAACTACAAGAATTAGGTAGGTAGCAAAAAGATTAAGAACTATTTTAGTTTTTAATTTTCAATGACATCATGTCATTTCTTAATGGGTCAGGTCAACACAATGTAATTCTATTAAAAACCGACTAGAGATAAGTTACTTTATAGTAAATGAATGTAAATCTTACTTTATAAATCGATTTGATAAGATTGAATTAGATTAAAAGTTTACTTCAAAGTGACATAATTATGAACATTATTTAATGAATATTTTTAGTGATTTTTATAGTAAATGAATGTAAATCTTACTTTACAAATCGATTTGATAAGATTGAATTAGATTAAAAATTTACTTCAGAGTGACATAATTATGAACTTTATTTAATGAATATTTTTAGTGATTGTAATTTTGTCTTAATTTGTATAATAGAGTTCTACATATATCTACACTGATAACTTGATAAACAAAGAGACATGAATTTTCTTGTTATAAAAAATATCAAATTCTCAACAAAAAAGTGAATTAATAAGAAATAAGTAAAACAAGTCAATAATTATGATAAAGTGAGAGCAATATCAATACACAATTTTGAGGTTTATAGTGTGATATTCTGGTTTATGAAGAGTGGGTACGTGAAAATTTGTTTCTAATTTTTTCATCTTCTCACATAGGTAGAGCTTCGTTTTATCTAAATCGTCTACCTTTCTACAAGATTTAAAACTACTATTCTAGGTTCAATATATAGAGAAAACTCTTATAATAGGCTAAGGTTTAGATCAAGAAGAGTTTGAATTTTGAGGAACTTTCCTTTAAAAGACTTACATATGATACAAAACTAATTGTCCCCAACCACTTACATGCTTGTCGAAGCTCAATAAATCCTACCAGAGACTTTATATTCAAACAAAATAAAAGAAAATATTGGAGGTAAACTAGACTAAAAGTGTGTAAATAAATATGAAAAACCCTAACGGTTGGGAGGCATTTGAGGAAACCTAAGACCGACTTTGATGAAAACTAAATCACACATGAAGTAAGGTGTCGTTGTTTCCAAAATCACTACAAAAAAGTTTTTTCAGAAGACAAATCTATAGTTATAACTAAGGGCATGTTCATGCCTAAAAGTTGTCGACTTTTTAACATTATACGTATATGAAGAAATCTTTGTGATAAACTTTAACTTGGTCAAAGAGTACAAAATGTAGTAATTCACCTTAGAGTAGTCAAAGTGAGTCAGAATTCGTGGACTAATCCGACTCACCACAAGTTTGGATCGGATTGGGTTAATTTTTTTTTTACAAATGTCAGTACGGATCAATTTTTGATCCGGCCCACAAAGAATCCAGCTCACGCGAATTAAATACATGGTGAGCCGGGTTGGCCCACCAACTCATATGGTCATACACATTATGTTGGGTTTTGTAATGTTGGGTTGTCTTTTTAACCAAACACATTAGTGAGTTGGCAAATGGAAACCTAACTTCAACTCCAACTCCAAATAGATGGAGATAAAGAAGATGTTTCTAGAGATGAAAATGTTGTGAATTTATCCATTCAAGACTCTAATATTATAGTTGGATAAGTGACAAGAATGTTTTAATCTTAGATAGTAATTTGTTTATTTTTTTAATTTTGGTTTGTATTGGAGTTTAACATCATTTTGGATTATATTTATATTGTATTGAAGTTTTTTTAAATTTTAATCCGAATTATAATTTATAACTTAAGAAAAAAAAGTTATTTTAATTAAGTGGACTAGTGAACCTACCCGTTTAATCCACCAACTCGTGATGGGTCGGGTCGGGTCGAGTTCAAAAATTTTTAACTCACTTATAAATGAGTCGAGATAGATTGACTCACTAAGTGATCAACTCGTGATGGATCGGGTCGGACCAGACGACTTATTTTAACATTTCTAATTCACATGGGTACAAAAATTTTAAAGAAAAAAACATACGAAGAGCACAATAAAAAAATAAAGATATATGCGAGTGACAAAAGTTGTAGTTATGTTTACAAAAATTCTGAGAAAACAAGAAGTTAATGAATAATCTTGACCTTTTTATCAATATAAATATTCACTTGAATACCAACATCATTCTATTCACATAACATAACTTCATATCTAGCAGAAATCAGAAACTACCGAACATTTCTCGTGCAATTAAGGGGGCGAAAGTTTACTAATAAATATTATATAATATAATATCTGGATCCGAGACTTTGAAGAAATTACCATATTAAAATAAATGAAATCAGTACAAAAATGTAAAAAATAAAAAAATTAATTAATGGAAGATGAGAAAAATCAAAGAGTTATAAATTCCCCACCAAGACAAACCTAATTAAAACTCTAATAAGACAGGCAACCATAAATACATAAGCCAAATTCTTAGAACAACTAACTCAATAATTCAGTAGAGAAGTTCCCTACACTCTTCTTCTTTATCCATACCAAAAGATTCTTACAAATTCTTCTAAACACTATCAACCATCTGTCGTAGAAATTTGTTATAACATATGATTAAACTATTAGTTTTTTTAAGCCCAAGATATATGTACTTTCTAAGAATATACACTACTATAATTCTTCATATTACATGATATTAACAAACTTATAAGAAAATAATTTTCTGTCATTTTTTAAGAATTTTAATTGGCAAGTAATTTTTTCATAGGTAATTATTTTTTAGAAAATTATAAAATTTGTAAATATTTCTTACAAAATTTGTTGCGAAAAGTGTTTTATACAAAATATTTTGCAAAACAATTGGTAGCAATTTCTTACAATTTTTTTTCACAACAAAATTTATAAGTATTTCCTACGAAAAAAATTTTAAAATAAAATTGACAGGAAATATGATTTTTTTTAGTAGTGATCCAATATTTTTCTTTTTCACTTGTTCCAAAATCAGGATTCTCCCAATATTTTTAAATAAAGTCAATTTGGTCGTAAATTTAGTTTCTTCCATACAAAAATATTAAGAATTAATTTGAAAAAAAAAACATGGAAACCAAATTCAATCATGAACCAAAAATCAAATATCAAATTATAAATTAAGTCTTTCAATTAAATTGTACGTGATATTATTTAATGTAAAAATTAATAAACATCATGATATTTAAAGTACGTAATAGTTTCTCCACTATAATAAGAGTAAAATTTTGAAGAAAACTATAGAATATTTTTGAAGGAGAAGAAGAACACCAAACATTTTGGGCCAAATTAATGAGTGAGATAATGGTGTAATTAACTTCCTTGTTTACGTGGAAGTTTCCATGTCGTTGTCTGCCATGAATGATAATGAACCAATTTAGTTTTATGTATACATCAATCCACTTATGTATATATTTCAATTTGCTTTTCCACTGTTCATATAATAGTAATAATAGTAATAATAGATTGGTACATTGCCAACCATCAACATGGCCTCTTAATGAATTCATGACCATAACTATTTAATGAAATTCCTAATAAAATGATTACTTTTGAATTAGTGTTTCTTAATGATAAAAACGTGTTGGGGTTTATAATGTTAATTAGGGTTCTGTCATGTGTGTGCATCTTTGGATTATTATACATAATTATACTATTATTAGTAAGATTATGCAACCTGTGAATATGTAGAATAAAAAAGAGATATTAATTATGTCTGGCACGTACAAATTCTTTTTGCCTTTTTAGTTGTATTTGTGTTTAACATTTTCACGTCACACAATGAATGAATGATAATAATAACAAAGGTGGATTGCTACAAAAATATAACAAATATTTAACCCTTTTTGTGATAAGAGGTAGTTAATTAGGTATCTCTCTTTTTTTATGGCAAAACAATGAATTATCCTCTTAATATTCTTTAATTTACTTTACGTGGTGGGAATAAATGCGCTGATATTCATGCAATGTTGCACATGGACTAATTAAATTAAGGTGGTTCATTTAAAACTCATTTAGTGCTCAACCATATTTTTAAACAAAAGAATCTTTGAAGAAGATATTACTGAAAAAACAAATCTCCCATTAGTGAAAAATATTAGTCCCATGATTTTTTGTTTCTTTTTTACTAAACAATGTTTTAGTGGACATTTTTCAACAAGAAAAAATTCACACAAATCAGCATTTTTTTAACACACACAAAAGAATCTCTAAAGAAGATAGCTGAAAAAAAAAATCTCCCATTAGAGAAAAATGATTAATCCCATGATTTGTTTTTATTAAACAATGTTTTAATAGACATTTTTGCAACAAGAAAAAGAAAAAATTCACACAAATCAGTATTTTTTTCACACACACATGTATTGAATAAGAACAAGAAACTAAAAAAGAAAAAAAAAATAGTGTACAACTTAACACTGTTATCTATTGTTGATATTTATCAGCTCACAAAGTAATTGACATTAAACTCAATTATCTCGATACATGTCCTTGACATCAGATTCTTTAGAGGTGTGCACCTGTGATGGTTCCTAAACTTTGCAGAGTCTAATCTTATGGGGTTATCACCCGACTACACACAAGGTTAATCTCCATTCTTTGCGCCTATGACCAATAGGTCTAGTGACTAGGATCTCTTAGGACTCATCACATAACTCATTTTACTCTATTTAAGTGTGAATGATTAATAAAGTTCATGATACCTTCTTAATGACATCATCTATGTCAAGGCATACTCTAAAATTATCATCACAAGAATTTCTCATTAAAATTGTTTAAACATCATCATCTTACATCATGTGAAAATATTAACTTATCCAAACAGAACCATTCACAATATAAAACGAGCAACTAGATCCAATTAGAGAAAATTGACGCTCAAGGGTGGCTCAGTGTCATTCTCCTCGCAATAAGTGGCGCTTAGCGTTGCTGAATGCCTAACAATTCACAAAAAGTGGCGCCCAACCGTACATTCCAGTGCTTAGCGCCTTGAAGCCAAAATGCACCCAAACCTGCAGCACACGATTGGCATTTAGTGGCACCCTACTACCGCTCAATGTTGTATGAGTTGACAACAAATGAAATTTTGTGGTTTTGGGGAATTTGGATTTGTTCCATTACTCAAATTGTTAATCCTCTCTTGGGGTATTGGTTCAAAGCAATTTTAAAACATTGGAACTTGTACCAATTTGATCAATGACTCATAATTCTAAATTCTCCCAAGTAACACAAAATGAAACAACAACAGTCAATATGAGATCAAACATCCAAAATACAGCAGTCATACATACCAAACAAATTCCTCATAACAACTCAATTTTATCATCAAAATCCTACCAATTCCAGACATGCAAAACATCAATTTTATCAAACTTAACACATAAGTGATGAATACCTTCTCTTACCATGACAAAACTGCTCACAAGCCCCAAACAACGGAAACATCTCCTAACATGTAAAGGTGTCCATGTCTACACCTAGTGACATCATTAAACGATACGACCACGCCAACAAGGACATTGGTCAATAGAGACTCAAGAAAAACCTCACAAGGTCACATGCAAGCAACCAACCATGGTGAAGTGAAGAAGTCAAAAAATAAAGGCAGAAAGCTTACTTATCCCAAACTGATAATCTGGGTGGTTAATCTTGACAAGCTCGCTGCAAGAAACAATCCTACTGTCTCTAATCTTCAAAAGGATGAACAACAAGTAAGAAAACCAAGAGATAAGGAAGATAACTCTTTTATGAAATTTTTATTTATAATTAAGTGTCTTATTATTAAAATAATAGTTTTATTATTTTAAATCGTGTCACTCTTCAAATACAATTTTATAGATTCTCACAATAATGATATAATGTAAATTAATTTATGTAAAGTGACAAAAATAGACTTAATAAATAATATAAAATACCATGTTAAAAAATAAATTTAAGTTTAACTCATTCTCCAAACTCATTTATAAAATGATGATTTTTTTTTTATTTGTATAATGAAAAATTATTTTATTCTTAATGTGCTATTCCCTACATATTTATCCATTGATTTGATTGTGGATTTTTTTTTTTCAAGTTGCTTTGTAATTAATGGGTGGTGCGTTGTGAGTTGCATGGTGGATGAAAACGTGGAGTTGCTGCAGCACCCAACAACACAGAGGGAAGTGATCAAAGTGATGGGTCAATTTCAGTTTTAGTGTTCTCAAGTACATTTTAAATAATGAACACATTTAATTTTTCTCCACCCATAGCCGAACTATTGGATGAAACTTCTCTTTCGATTCTCATTTTCTTCCTCGAACCTATTCATTGTTATTTCAGTCCTAACAGGATACATAGATGTAACATAAACTAACGACCAACATTTTATCGATAAAAATATAATAGTGATGTCTTTTCTTACAATATTAAAATGAATAGAAGATATATTTCTTTGCACAATCTAGGAAAACCATGTACCATGTAGAAAAATTAAGATGAAATTTATCAAAATCACTTTATATTTTATTTGATTAATCTAGTTTCAGTTTTTTTAGAGTTGCTCTAGGAATAATTTAACCTCTTATTTATGTTCATGGATAGAGAAAATAGACTTTTTTTCTTTTTGGTCGAGTGCAGGACGTATTTTCGACATGTTTCCTAAAAATATATGTATATTTTTTAAGCTTTAAAACTATATAAGTATTTAAATCAACGAATTTAATTTAAATTTTATCTATAAAAAATATATATAACTATTATATTTAGTTTCTATTAATGCGAGTTTGCATTCCAATTAAGAAAAATGAATTAAGGAAAATAAAAAACCAAGAATTCGTTTGAATGTTATAACTGAAAACAAACTCTATGTCTTATTAATTAACTGCTAATGTATTTTTCTTTTACGGCAACTACTTATCATGAATTTATTTTTTTACACATAAGCTAACAAGACGTATACAGAGATGTCAACAGAGGAGATAGAATATGGATAGTAACTCTTTTGCACTTGGCTTACTAGATAAATATATGTTCTGTAGTCGTACTCATATTCGTACATGTATCCGTTTTGCGGATACTCACATATTTTTTTTAATATCTGCAGGTACTGGTAAACATTTACAAAAAAAAAAAATATTTAACAATATATTTTAATGATAAATTCAAATAAAAATATAAAACATAACATTCATAAATTTCAAACAAAATGCAAACAATCTATTTAAATAGTGTTAAATAACAATTTACAAAGAAACAAAGATTTTTTAAAACTAATTGATAAAAAATAATTTATTCAAAATCAATGTGTTAATGTTTTAGTAATTTTTTTAATATTTTTTAATTAAAATTAGAGTATAACGAGTATGGGTATCCACGGATACAGATATTATAATATCTGTATCTGCTCCATTAACATGCGAGTATAAAAATATTTATCCGTTACTGACGAGTATCTATTTACAATATATATTTCTTACCTATTGCAGATTTTATATAAGATACCTACGGATACGATTTAAGACGATAATCTTAGTTGTACTTATTCATGTATATATTATTATGTAAACATTGTGAAATCTTTAATTTTAATATTCTTTTGAATATATGATATTTATTTATTTAAAATAAATATTAATACTAAGTAGAGAGAGAGTACTTGATAACATGACATTAGGTCACGGCGTAGAGCTAAAATAATAACCCATTTCTGTTTCTGCAACAATATAACTCTTCCAAATACGGTTTCTGATTGCTCTACCACTGCAATGATACTTCTTTCCCTTGTCATCATTATTTTCTGTATTTTCTATTTCAATTGTTTTCCCCTTTTTTAGGTGGCAACACAACTTTACCCTCTTTACATTGGATATCGCTTCCTGCACCCCGAAATATACTAAGTACACCCACACTATAAGAGGAAAGAATTTAAATACCCTTTATCACCACTAAAATTTCTAGCTGTGCCCAACGAGGAAAAAACTTAAATATCCTTCATCAACAATGCACAAAGGAAGAAGAGAGAAGAAACGAGAAAAAAACTTGATCTACAAAATTTTCTTTTCTTTTCTTTTTATCAACAAATGTTAGTTTTTAATATTGTATATGCAGAAGTTAAACCCACAGGTTCTTTCACCTTACTTCAGACCTTTCTCTTTCATCCTTTCCCTTTAACCATTAACCCAACCTCTCACTCCAAGATTATTTATATAACATTTAAAATGTTGGGGGAAAGTCCTTTCTTGAACACAACTCATGTAGGGACGTTTCAAAAAATTCATTCCCAAAAAGAAGTAAATACTTTTACAAAGTTTGTTCTGAAATTGGATTCTAAAAATTTATTTCCAATATATATTTAACGAGTTTCAAAAATCTTATTTCAAAAATTTTACTGTGCAAAGTTGATTTCAGAAAGTTACCAGAATTTTTATTCGAGAAGGGCAAAATGATTACATACAAAACTTGAAGGGACGCACGAAAAACTTGTGGAGGTGCACCAAGTAAAAGCCGTTTTTATCACTGGCTCCGCTATACAATTGGACCGCAGGAAGAAAAAAATGACTAAACGTCAAACATAATGTACATATATATATAGGTTAAAATAACTTTTTGATCCTAATTTTCGTCAAATTTTTTCAAATAAGTCCTAATTTTAATTTTGTGTTCAAATAGATCCTAATTTTTATCAATTTTATTTTTATTAATTTTTTTAAATTTTTTTTAATATTTTGACACATGTACATTTAAAAAAAATTAAAAAAAATCAAAAAAATCAAAATAAAAAAAAAATCAAAAAAACCACGAAGTGACACATAACAATCACTATTAATGGGCGCTAATAATTTAAACGATGTTAGCAATAAAAGACTCAATTAAACAAAATTAACAAAAATTAGAGCTTATTTGAACACAAAACCAAAATTAGACCTTATTTGAAAAAACTTGACGAAAATTGAGACCAAAATTATATTTTAACCTATATATATATATATATATATATATATATATATATATATATATATATATATATATGTGGCACTTTTTGTTTCATTCTGCAGCCCCATATAAAAAGATATCCCATAATTTCCTTTTAAGTTTTTTTATTGAAAGTGAAAAATAACTTTCGAAAATGGCTTCTAGAGTATATAAAACATGCAAATAGTTTTTTCGAAAAAATAAATTGGCTTTCGAATTGGTTTATCTCAAAGAAAAAGTAAATATTGAATTGATGCAATTCAAAAGCCATAAAAGATTAAGAAAAAAATAACATACGAATTAAACATTTCGGAAGTTAATTTTTCTTTTGTATTGGATACCTTTTGGCTTCTAGATTGTACACTTCAAAAATTTCTTTTAAGCAAAAAGAAAATTGCATCTGGACTTCACAAAATCGGAAGTTTTTTTTTTTACTTACGGATTCTACAATTTGAAAAAGGCAAAATGGGTTTAATATGGGTGTAGGGAGAAACATACACAGGTTTTGGGCACTTGACCTTAAAAAGCCAAGGGGATAAATTCAAATTTCATAATTATTTTATTTATTTGTAACACAAGAGATGCTGGTATGCACAAGATTCTCGGCTATTACAACACTGTCAAAATGAATTTTTAAAATGAGACCAAAGTGAAAAAATTGAAAATTGGAAAACGAAATTGAAAACATCATCCCAACATTAGAATAAAAAACCTATTTGGCCTCTCCTTTGGCTATGATAGTAAAATCCCTAGTGTGGCCCTATTGTTGTCCGATATTTAAGAAGCAAAACAGAAAAGCCATAGAGTAATCCCATCTTTGAACTTCTATCATCTAGTTCCAAGAAATTATGTAAAACTAATACAACTTTAAAGGGAGGAGACCGGTAAAAAATGAATACTAAAATAATGACATTACAAATATTTCAAGAAAATGCGAGAGACGAATATAAAAATAAAATCATGATGGTTGTGTAATTGTTTAGACAAGTAATGCCATAATTAGACAAGTAACCCAAAAATAATTTCTCATAATGCAATTTCCTGAATTGTGTCGAACAACTAGGGATTCAACAGTAAATTCTTCAATATTTGTATAACTTTATCTGAGAGAAATTGATTAGCAAAAACAAAAACTATCCAATATTTGACTATCTCTTACCATTACATGTTATCTATCGCAAACTAGCATATTCTCAAATTCTTCTATCAAGGGAACATTATCAGGTGAGACATGATTGTGAAGAATTTTTTACATTTGTAATTTTCTTATCTCCCCCTCCACATACAGTGAGATGTCTTAGTTTTCTTCCTTGTTGAAATATTCTAGCTTCTTGGATGGAAAGCCATTTAAAATTACATAATCACAAACCAATAACCTTTTGATAAATCATCAAATAGTGACATATTCTAATCTCAAATTCTCCTAATGTAGCAAAATATAAGCCAAGGCCACAATCCAAACTACCATATTAGCACAATTACCATAAACTAGTAAATTCTAATTCATTGCCAACAACCACAAAACACCAAAAATAAGGCCTTAGTTGAAAACTAAAAAATAGACGTAAAAACACTATCAAACCAAAACTCCATACCATCCTCAAGTTGAAATACAAATCCATATATATCAAATGAGATCAAAACGACAGAAAGAAAAATTGTTCCACAAGGTAAGGATTAACTCCAACAATTGAATGATCCAGAAAAATAAAATTGCTACCTTCCAAAGCTTAGACAGTGGTAGCCGCTCCTCTCTTCCTGGGTGCAGCCTCGGTACCTGATTCAAAATCACCACGTTAGCCAAAACCCTAAACCAATTCCCAAATTTAAACACTCAAATAATTAACCGATTATACCCTCTCTGAAGCCGCTCTTGAATCGGCGAGGCACGTGACGCAGGTACCTCATTCTTCCGGTTCCAGTGGTCTTTCTCCTAATGGCCTTCACACTCCAGTTATCTGAAACCATAGAACAATCAAGACAGAATCCTTAACACAAACCCTAAATTTAGAAAGTAAAAGAGTTACATTTTCTAGTGCGCGCTGCTGGGAAAGCACACGCAGCACAACGACTCTTCTGGAGGTGGAAGCTGCGACGGCCGCATCTGACACAGAGGGTGTGGGTCTTGTTCCTCCTCTTACCGAAACTCCCTGTTCCCTTCCCCTGCACTTATGCAAAATCCAAACACCATCAGAAGCAGATTCGTATTAGGTCAACACAGAATAAAGAAAAAAAGACGATACCATTGATTGTAGCAGCAGAGCAGAAACCTAATTGTTGCGAAAGAAGAGGAAGAGAATTTACATATGTGCCGGCACAGTCCCTAAGGTTATTTTTGTGTTTGGGCCGACTATGTAGCCCAATTATAAAACGGTGCAAAAAAACATAAAGAAGGTGAAGTTAGTAGAAATATAAAATATAAAGAATTTAAACTATATGCTATTATTAAAGAGAAAACAACAGAACCACTACCTTTTAACAATTAAATTATTTTTCAAAATAGTATTTTAAAAGTAATTATATAAGTCTAATTTATCAATGAAAACTACATCAATTTCGTAGACTGAATTAAATGTAACGTCTATGTAAAATCCAATTTTTACATATCATATCTTATTTTACGGTTTTTTCTAATTTTTCAGAATGAATTAGGATGATTATAAATTTTTTCTTTTAAATTAATATTTTTTATTTATTATGTCAGGGAGATTTCGATTATGAGATTTATTATTAAATTTAATAAATTAAATTTAAGTTATAATATAAAATATAAAAGGAAAATGTTATATTTAATGGAATGAGTATATACAAGTTAGTTTTATATTTTGGTGGGGTGTGATAATTAACTTTTATTTGCGACAGGAGTGAAAATAGTGGATTGGTGGTGATAATAGTATAAAGAGATTAGGTCTTTATTTAAACTAAAACACATTTATAACTCAAAGAAAAATAAATGGTTGGACTTAGAGGCCGGGGTAGTGCCAATAGTAATATCAAATAAATTCTTTATTTGACTTCTCAAAAGAGAGAAATTTGTTTCAATATTTAAATAATCTTTCATTTTTTTCCTTCTCCTTCAAACAGCCAATTTTTTTTCTCCATCTCATTGTGTATCTATTATTTTCCAAGTTACTTAGAAGGAGAGAATTTGTTATTGTTCATTTTATTGAAAATTTGCATTTGGATTTTTAATCTAGATTTGTTTGAGGTTTGAATCCAGATTTTTAATTGATAACTTAATTTGTATCTGGGTGACATTTTTTTAATGGGAGCAATGTTTAGACTGAATGTAGAGACTTACTTTTAGGTTTTGTTAGCGATGATGTTGAATCCATTATTATTATTTTTTTATATTTACTAGCTTATCATATTTATTCATGATTGTTATACTAATCTGATTACCATGGTTTTAACACAAGACCACATGATGATGATACATTTATGAAACCATCCTTTGATTAAATAGTAAAGTAGACAAGATTTTTAAAACTCATGTTTTTACAAACTCGTATAGAATTTTTGGTGTTTAAAAATCATTACGGTTTTATTGGGAAAAAACTGTTAAATATGTTTTTTTTCTTTAATTTTTGGTGAATTTTTGAATTAGTTCATTTTAAAACTTTGGACCAATTTAGTTTTTCTTCCCTCGAAATAGGTGGATTTAATCCTCTTAATCAAATTTTGTTAAATTTATTTAACATTTCAAGCATGTTTCATAATAGTATTTGACTTACCATTTAAGCAAAAAATGTATCAAATAGTATAAACAACTCAAATACAATCCTGAATTGTGTAGGAAACATCAAATAAACCTAACAAAATTTGATTAAAATTACTAAATTCACGTATTTCGAATGATAAAAAACTAAATTTGTCCAAAATTTTGAATGAACTAATTCCAAAATTTACTAAAAGTTAAGAGATAAAAAATATATTTAATCAGAAAAAAAAGTAAATTCATCCGCATTCCATATTTATAAAATATTAATAGTGATGTGTGTGACTTTTTTAGTTTTTTTTTTTTAATTCCGTCTATTTGAAATAAATAAGGTTAGGGCAAAACTTTAAAACTTACAAAAATAAATTATTGAAAATTTGTTTTTAAAATTTATAGAAAATCAAATATCTAAACAAAAATAACATGTGACAATATTTTGAAAGAAAAATTTGATTGAACTATTATATAATTGAAAATTCTGATCTCCAATTAACTACTAATCCGAGATTTTAAAAATTCAAAAATTGGTGTTCGATTTTTAATTTTTCATGTGCTTTGCTTTTTTTTTTTCTTTTTTTTTTTCGGTT
>Ga0209589_1004685_pt1 | contig 23493 bp, 17 predicted proteins | sample CowpeawhiteBW_FD_187525 | JGI IMG/M metagenome (GOLD analysis project Ga0209589, IMG submission 187525) | Root nodule microbial communities of legume samples collected from California USA - Cow pea white BW (SPAdes) (version 2) | ecosystem: Host-associated > Plants > Roots > Nodule | place: USA...
GAAGAAATAAACAAGAAAAAAAAATCTCTGGCGTTTGCCCATAAGTTTAATTGCTCAGTATTAAGATTTTGTCATTCTCATTCCTACATTTTTTTCTTTTTCTTTTTTTTAGTAAGCCGTCTGTTCTTGGCAAGTTAAACACGAGTAACAATACAGCGGCTGAGTCCGAACTCCAATTTGGGCTCTCATGTCCATTAGATTAAGATTCATTTGGGCAGAGTTCACATATTTTCTTCTTGCACCTCCATAAAAGTTGTATTTTTTAAAATACCCGTCATTAAAAATATAATAAAAATCTACACACATCTTTATTTTAATTTTGTTTAGATTGAATGTTTCGAAATATATTTTCAAATCAAAAACTATGTTTTGAAAGACTTATTCCAAAATATCAAAATGAAAATTATTTTACATTTCAGAATACTTTTCCAGAAATACTTTTCGGAGCAATCAATCTACTCATTTTATCTATCTGTTCATTTTATCTGTTCCAATCGGGAACAAGAGGGAAAACTCATTTCCCATGGTGGTGCAGGCGTTGACCACACCCATTGTTAACTCTTCCTACTTTGGTCTCGGTAAGATAAATAATCACAAGTTCAAAAGATTCAACAATGGAAAGAAACATAAAAAAACAGAGACAGAAGAAAATTAAACATATAAACATGGTCCACCATTAAAATGGTTGTGTTGTTTGGGTGATGAGATCGAAGAGAGAAAGAAAGGGCATAACTATCAATAACATATGCTTGCTGGTTAAGCATAAACCAAGACCATTCCTTTCTTTCACTTCATCTTCCCACTCTGAACTACCTTCCATCTTCATCTTTCACCACAGCACACACCCTTTAACCTCCATTTCCATCGCATCACATGATCCAGACCTCCATTTTCTCACACCCGGAGCTTCTTCCAATTCCGGGCATCCCTTCATGAACCTTCTTCTTCACCCAATGGAGCCAGAATGGGATGAGCGATGAGGGCTAGAACGCTTGAAAAATGAAAACTGTGAGGGGATAGGATTAAAGGGTATTTTTGGGATTAAGGGTTTTGTGGAGGTGCAGGAAGAAAGAGCCCGTAAAGGGTATTCTTGCTTTACCCCATAAAACTCTGGCCACCATTCTTTCATTCTACGGATTTCTTTTTGCAACACTTTTTCACCAGAAATTGCTATACTTCACTTGAAAAATCTCAACCTTTTTGACGTCCTCCTCAAATGACTGTTGTTGGGAGCGTATTTATTTTCTAAAGAAAATACTTAGGCTAAATGATAGGAAATGACAATAGATTCACAAAGGAAAAATTATCTAAAATGGCCCATGAAGCCGTACACAAGACATTTGCAACGAAACAGCTAGCCGTTGTTTGTTCTGCCAGTTCTTCCAAAGTTTAGGAGAGAAGTCAAATATGACGGCAGGGGAACCTAAAGAAGAAGGGACTGCCCCCCCCAAGAGGAACCATTATATTAAGACTATAATTAGCACTCAGCAGTTGCAAATTATTCAGCACATCAAAATTTAGATAAAGTAATTCAAACTCCACTCAAGTGCCCATAGCAAAGGCTTCAAACAACCCAAGGTACAGGTCGGCTATCCGTAACACTGGATAGAAACTCAACAACAAAAAAGAAATCACATTCTGAGAGGCTTCGGATCTAACCACCTTCCACTTTTATGCGTTCATGTAATCACAGTTGGTGCAGATCGACCAGTGAATTCCTCCATTTTTGAAAGTTTCAATGCAACTTCCACCTGTAATTGGGATATTCAAGTCAGTAAAGATAGTTACTAGAGTTAATTAAAAGCATCTTCAATTTGAAACATTTCTCACAAGAGGAGCAAGCGCCTCATTTGAAAGTCTCCCAATTTTTGATGGATCCTTTTCGTATTGCTCAATGTATAGTCGAATAGTAGCACCTTCTGATCCAGTTCCAGACAGACGGAAAATCTAGGGTAGCGTATTCAACATAAGAAAACAAGGTAGTTAATACACTCCATAAAATATGAAGAGAAAATGGAAAATGAAATAATATATCCTAAGGAAAAAAATAAATAAATCCCACATCAACTTCAAGTTCCTAACAACGGAAAAAGATGAATATGGAAGATGCATTTTCAATTACGAAATTCCTCCCACTTCCATCAACTTAGTCGCAACAAATATTTCTGAAGCAGTAAACTCACCAATCGCGATCCATCCTCAAATAAATATCGGATTCCCTGATGTGATGAGACGGAACCATCCACAGGATCTTTGTACTCAAATTCATCAGCGTTGGAAACCTTCGAAACATCTGACCTCACCCCATTGATAATCCTAAATGAAAGGGAATAAATTCGTTATATTTATCATTTATCATGATACGACATATCCAAAACCTTAACCGAGTAATCTTATTCCTAGGTCAAATACCGATTGACTAAACAGGTAACAGTAACATATTCATCAGTTCAGTCCAATTGCTTATTTCTAAGTATTCTAAATAATCAATAAATTCTATTCTGATGAGAAACAGATCAATAATTAGCACCGGAAGTGAACTAAAGCGTATCTATAAATAGGCAACTACAACATATCTATAATCAGCAGCGGAGGTGAACTGAAGCGGGAAGACATAAGAGGAAGTGGACGGAGGTATACTTTTCCATGACTTGGTCAATATCTTATATGATAAACGTTTGGATTGTATTACCTAGGTTTTTTGAATAATGGTAGAATTTTATGCTTTTGCTTTAGGTCAATGACTCTTGGAGAAGTCCGCCAGAATGTCGCCAGTTTTTGGTTCTTTGGGGATGCACTAGTTATTTGAGATTTTTTGTTGATGGATTGTGTAGGATACCCAGGTAAGCAAGTATAGGACAGTTCTCACCCAAAGAATCTTCATAAGAAGTATCAAAAGGATAGGGAAGAACTGTAAAATAACTACGGGGCTACCATTATCCAGAAGTACAACGTACAGATCAGTTTCTAGATATCAATGACATTAAATAATTTCATTCAATGATCAAATTGATTGCCAAAAGATTTAACTGCATGATAAGGGGGGAATATACTGTAAGGAAACTCTACTAAAATAATCTTGGTGTACTAAATTACTAATATTAACATACTCGTTGACTTCTGAAAGCGAGGACTGCAGCTTGACCAAATAAGCCATCAGTTCCTTGGCTGCACCTGCATCCACGTTCTTTAAGGCAAAAAGTTGAGGTCATTAGCTGATTTTCAAAACTGGTTATAACAAAATAGAACAAAATGTGATAGTATCATACTTCGTAGTCATATCGAGTATAATAATGACGCCCATAAGTAGCCCAATGCTGGCGAACTATGTCTTCAACAGTGACAAGCTTGTCTTCAAGTTTATCTTTATTTTTATAGGCAAGTATAGATAGCCAGGCCAGAACTGCCCAGATTCCATCTTTCTCACGAATATGGTCAGAACCTAACCACAAACACAAGGAATAATCACAAGATAAAACTATGTTTTAAAAAAGTTTAAAGTTGTAGTTTGCTCCTCTCAATGCATGGCAAAAACGTACCAGTCCCAAAACTTTCTTCACCACAGACTGAACATAATCCAGCATCCATTAAATTACCAAAGAACTTCCAACCTGTTGGGACCTGGTTTTGAATAATAAATAAATTAAATAATTGTGTGCCCAAAAGCCACTGCCGAGTGTTTTCGTAAGTAAAGGCATCGAAGAGCATTGTACCTCAAAAAATTTCAAATTCAGATGTTTGGCTACAACATCCAGGGCAGCAGAGGTTGGCATGCTCCTACAAAATATTTACAGTTTAAAATTGATAGACGTTAAGCTATAGATTAACAGCAGATCAACAACTTCTAGTTAATTCAATGTAAAATCTTCCTGTTTCATATTCCAACTAGAAACAAATTCAATCACACTTTTTGCAGCAGCTAACTAGATAGTTACAGAACAGAGAACAATTACTAAGCGTGACCAAGTATAAGCTTGTCATAATAACTACATAACATGGCACAAGTGCACATTGGCACGTGTGCTTCTGTATGCGAAAACACAGACTACTGACGAAATTAAGAGAAGAGCTTCAAACATATGAAAATGATGAAAACCTGGCAACACCCTTTAAACCAGTAGAGAAGTATGGTATAGCGTCAACAGCATTTGCAGCAATAATGGCCACGGAATCTGAAGGAGTGACAAAAAACCTAACAAACAAGGGATACACAAATATTACACTAAAAGGTAAGAAAAGATTCAAATTCACCATAAAAAAGGGCAACACTACCTTTTACCAAGTACCATGTTGCGATCTGCATCACCATCAGCAGCAGCACCAAACTCTGGGGGCTCATCTTGTGGTTCGGATTTGCCCAATCCCATACGAGCAACCAACTCTTTCGCATAAGTCAAATTGGGGTCTGGGTGTCCTCCTCCAAAGTCTTCCTATATCCAATAAGTCATCCACAAATCAAAGACAAATCACCACCAGCACTCAGAAAATTGAAAGCCATACTTGGAAATAATCAACAAGAGAATAAGACCTTAGGTGTACAGTTCAGTAAAGAGCTTTCTTGTGCTCCAAGTTCATCCACAAAAATACTCTTTGCATATGCTCCAGCAACCCCATGAAGTGCATCATAACTTCAATAAAGTTAAAGAAATTTACTATAAAGTTTGGAATTAAAGAAACTAAGAAAAGTTCTATATCACAGTTTAAAATCATCCCCAAAACATACCAGAATGTGAACTTAGGAGAGGACAGCAGTTTCTTGATAGATTCAAAATCAAAAATTGACCTGCAAAATTTCAAGCATGGGGTAAGAAAGGATTGAATCAGTAGATGCAAGTACGAATATATAGAACATTTAATGATCTTATTAAAATAAGAAAATAAAACAATTGCTTATTGTAGGAACAACCGCCTCATACGTGATACCAAACTGGATACTCAAAAAGGAAAAGGCAGGAAAATCTATTAAAAGAAACTTATACAGCTTGACAAATTTAAACATTTTCTTCCTTCAATGTTCTCCAGTTTCGCGGCTCAATTGGCAGTTGTCATCACGATATGACATGACAAAAGAAATCCAACCGTATACAAATTATTTGTATTCATGCAGAGTGTACGATGAAGTTGTAAAATCTTACTTCATCAATTTTATATAATCACTTGCTGAATCAAAAACCTCAACGTCAAATGGTCCTTCAGGGCCTGTAAAGTTTGTAACGCCTGTTGTGGTGATGTCCACCTGGGTAAACAATCAGAGAATGGGAAACATGGGTTAGATAGATACAAAAAAGTACAGTTTTAATTAAAAACAAGGTAATATAAATAAAGAAAAGGGGAAGATTTGTAGCCAGGTCTTGAGCAGTACATCTGGAAGATCTGCAGCAATCAGGTACTCCTTAATTGTTGTAGTGAATTCATATATCTTGTTAGTAATTCCCTCTGGTGCAGGTCCACCGTTTTCCATATTATATTTAATACCAAAATCCTACAACATGGAAAAAAATGACAGTTACAATCATTTGGAATTAATTTTACAACCAATTAGATATCAGTATAATACGACCCAAGAAACTCCCATCCACTCCTACAGTTAACTATGAAAATGTTCACCTTGTTAACTTAATTATGTAACGTTGATATCTAAGAAAAACTACAATTTTGTAACCACAAGATTATTTTGGGGAAGGGACACTCTGGAATATTTTCATGGTCACATAAACGCAATATGTTAATGTTCACATAGATCAAGCCTGTCACTGAACTCTTCCCTGCATTTTAAAAATGATATTGTGTAATTACATGTTTCCCTGATATTTCTTGCTCTTTGGTTTTTGACTACTTGCTACCTTTTCATCTTCTGTAAAGAAAAAATAGGTAATATCACTTATCGTTGGGTCATACAAGGTAAAAAAAATGAAAAGGGTACAATATTTTTTCATGTCATTTGTTACTCCGTGAAACATAATTTATATTGATCTAAGCAACGTGAGTCAACCTCAAACAACTCAACTGGCCAAGCTATAGGCTAATTGTCAGTAAACCTAGTTCAGATTTCAGAAATAGAACGTGAGAAAGATCCACACATTAAATTACTTTACTGTATATAATCATACCCATTAATATAATTTAACTCATCTAGAAATAATTAAAGTAATTCACAGCAATTCTGACCTCATCAGGACCACCGGGATTGTGACTTGCTGTCAGTATAAATGCACCTGTTGCCTTGGATCCCTGTACAGATAACATTTTTTTAACCACTATTTTTGCTTTAATTCAGCAGAGAAATATATTACCTGATGTTCTTCCACTATTAAAATCATGCACCGTATTCGAAGAAACAAAAAGCATTCTAAGCATAATAATGAGATAGACAAATAATGAGAACCAAACTGTAGAAAGCATAACTTACATCAGCTCCAACTCTTTCACGTATGACAGCAGACACAGCAGGAGTTGAAAGCAATCCATTTTGACCAATCCAAACACGTCTTACACCATTTGCTGCTGACATTTTAGTTATAATCTACAGATTCATTAAGATCATTAACGATGTGCAAAACAATATGACACTAAAAGAAAAACACGTTATCGAGCATGAAAAGAATATCCACTGTGTCCTCCCACATAAGAAAGTCGTAAGTGAAGAGATATTTAACCAATGGTGTACTGAGTTAAAGAAACAAAGTAAGTCTTTTCCAGAGTATAAAACTTTGAAACTGGAAAATGAAATTTTGGTTTCTACTTGTTATCATAAGATCCGAACCTGTACATTTTCATTTGTTTAATTAAAAAATATAGTATATTTCAAGGCCGAAATCATAAATTATATCCAAAAGACCACAAGTGGTGAAGTCAGATTAGTCCAAATAACTGCCTAGGTTCTATGTAGAACAAATCAAAATAAACCTAAAGAAAAAAAAAAAAAAAAAAAAAAAAAAAAAAAAAAAAAAAAAAAAAAAAAAACTCAATTTTAAAGTGACAGCATCGGGAAAACTAGTAAGGCATCAAAGCAACGCAAATGAGAAATTTTCCAAAGAAATGTTACCATTTTGCCAGCACTTTAGCAATTGATAAACCAAATATTTCAGACACCACGAAGACTACACTAAAAGAAACAGAAATAGACAGTGGAAAAGTACCTGAATGGCTTCCTTTGAAAAATAACGACCATCACCGGATACAACTAGTGTTGCACCTACAAGAATCGAAGAAACAGTTCTCACAATCTTACAATATAATGAAACAAGAAAAGGAAAACAGTTTCTGAAAAGATATGATGAATCCCTGTCTTCTTTTGCCATGAGAAAAAGGCATATTCATTTCTGGCGCAGTACAGCTGATAATAAATTTCACAACCGTGAGTTTGAAGCAAAGTAAGAAAATTGAAGGATTCCTACCTCTGACTTTTTCCTCAGTTAATGCATTGAACGATGCCTGAACAAAGTTATGGAGGTAATGAGGCTGAACAAATACTTTCACCTGAAAAGATCCATCCAGCAAGAAACCTTTACTATTCATAGAAGGAATAATGAGCAACGAAGAAGCAAACACCGATGTGAAACAGATCTTACAACAGAAAAAACAATTCAAACTACATTGCAATTCCAAACAACTAAACAATTAAACTGATCCTAAACCGCGTATAACGAATTTGTTCTGATCCAATCGCGATTCATCTCGAACACAACGCATAAACATCACATGCAGCTCAATCAAAACAACACGATCCGAAGGAGATCGGAATCAGAATATCTCATTTCAAGACAAGATCCAGCAGTGCAGCTCTGAGAAAAAGAAAACAAGAAGGAATCTACGGAGCGCGGAGAAACCAAAGGATGAAGTGATTTGGGAATGAATGAAATGACGAGTGAGAATTGAGAAGAAGTAGAGAAGAAATGCAACCTTCTTGCGGAGACCAGAGGTTCCAGGCTTCTGGCCATCGAAGGGAGTGGTGTCCACGCGTGAAACGTTGAAGAGCACCATGGACGGTTACCTGAAGAAAGGAAAAGGAAATCCAGAAGGTTGAGATTAAAGAGAAAGTGTGCTAGTGAGAGAAAGGTGCGACGTGTATTTATAGGTGGGAGGAAAAGGGAAGGAGAAGAAGGAGAAGAGGACCTTAATGAGTGGAGTTTGCAGTAGATGAATGCTTATGGAGATGACATTTGTGCGACGAGGAATTTTATGGGAGTCTCTTCACTGTTTTTCCATTTTCTAACACCTTCTTCTTTTCTAACCATCAATCATTATTTAGATTTAAATAAGATTTATATATTTCTCATTTATTTTATTTTATAAACCTAATAATTTATTTTTCAAAAAAATTGTAAATTTTTTGTTAAAAAGATATTTATTTATATTTTAAATATCATATTATTTTTTTAATTTATATTTAAATATTTAAAATTCTACTATAGTATCTTTACTCATTTTTTATTTTATTAGCCGATATGTTTTTTTATTATATAATATTATATAGAATGAATACATATAAAAAAGGACTTAATAAAACTACCATATATAATAAAAGAAACTTAAATCAGAATGTTTAATATATTAGGTGTTCAATTTAAAAAAAATAATAATAATATTAGATAATCAAACTAAAAATCAATTTCAGACATAAACTTATTTATTTATTTATTTATTATTTTAACGACCGGTATATGTGAAAGTAATTTCAGTTAAAGGGCTTTTTTTATATTTAAAGAATTTAAAAAAAAATATTGACTGACCATATTTCTAAGCAATTTATATTTTATTTTATTCTAATAAAAAATTAAGGAACTTCAAACACATGGTTATTTTATATTTTTGTATGCTATCTTTTTCTTTTGTTAATTCTATTTATTGTTTTCTACCTATTTGTTTTTCTTCCTTGACCCAAAAAACTATTTCTTTCTGTTGATAAAGCAGCAGTTGTTGAGTAAAATAACTTCAAATTTTATTAAAACAACTCTAATGCGAGTTCATATTCCTTTTACACAAGCATACTATTTTCAAACAAGTTAATACCAAAGATGTTCCGATTTAAATTCAAATAAAATTACATACAGATGGAGAAGAATTGTTTCACTTTGGAAGTAATTCTTTTAAAATTTAAACAACTCATTTATATTAAAATTATAGAATTATACTCATTCAATTAATTCTTACTACCTGAAATCTCTTTTATAATTTACAATTTAATAGGTTCACTGAATTATATTAGTTATATTAGAGTATGTTTTTAACATCCTTTAATAATACATCTCTTTGTGATGTTCTTGTGTGCAGGGACCATGGAGTTAATTGCAGGTACTAACATATTTATTTTGAATTGCTTTGGTAATATTCCAACCTCAAAATGGTTTATTCCATTTTATGATGACGTGTGAACCACATGCGTGTGAATTGTTCTTCCCCATTCACGATGTCACTTTTATAATGTTAATCACCACAATGAACATTAGGCAAATGAAAGTAACACAGCTATGTATGAGTTTGGTCTACCCAATTATTTGTTGCTCTTTCTTTTAACTAAAATTTCAACACAGTAAAGTAAAATGAAAAAAACGATGATAATCAAATTTAAATAAAGAAACTTAGCGAAGAACCTTTACGCAACTTTTGAGGGTTCCATTAGTTATGCAATCCCCGTATATAGTTGGAAACCTGTCATTTCCTCACATGAGCGTACCAGAATGGCTTCCTTTTCCTTCTCACATCAACATCATTATATATGGAATCTGAAATTAGGTTAGATTAACAAAATCTTATATAATTTTAAAATATATATATATAAAAACTAGTGTGTTCTTTTATAATTAAAAAAAATTAAAATAAAGAAACAGATACCTGATTTAATTTTAATCAAATGTCATGTTCTTTTAAGAAAATAATAAAAATGTTATTAACCGAGTCGTCTAACATTTTATCCACCAATAGCAAATAAATAACTATTAATTACTCAAGTGGTGAATGTAAGATGATTTTACTTTTAACTCCGGCTAAAAGTTTGACTACATTATTTATTTAAATTAAAATATAATTCTCATATCAACTTAACGTTTTAATATGATATAACAATTTTAATATAGTTAAGTCATAAAAAAAAAATATATTTATAAAGTTATCATTATTTATATATTTATTGGGCCAATGGACACTTCTTCCATTTTGATGCATTTCTAAGTTTAGGTTGTTTGAGGGAGGTGCATGAGAGTATGGGCCGTATAGTGGGTCATAACCCATGTGTTAGTCCGTTTAAAATTTGTCGGTTGAAGTTTTCAATTTATTATTATTTAGTTAGTTAAATACATATATAAATATTAAAGATAAAAAAAATTAAAAGAAATTGACGATCCACCCGTTAATTTGTTGGCCCGTCTTTTGGCATGACATGTCAAGAATTCCGGTCCATTTTGGTACCGCGATTAGCCTAACCCACTTCACTTTTAATGGGTCAATACCTTAGAGTTGTATTGTTATTAGTATTACCATTTTAAACTCTAATATCAAAATTTCCAGATTTCAAAAATTATGAAAATTTTGAAATTTGATATTTAGAGGACTAAATATGTTTATAATCTCTGACTTTTGATGTGAAATTATAATTTTTTTTTCTTTCAAATTTTAAAGATAAATAAATATAATCATTTTAATTCAATAATGTTAAAATTTTGTTAGAAATAAAACATGATCTGAGTCTGGTATTTAAGTCAAAATATGTCTCAAATACTAACTTAAAATATCATTTTACATATTAAAAAGGAATTTAAATCAGTTAAGTTAAAACAATTTTATTTATTTATTTTTAAAGTTAGAAGTTCAAACTATATTAAAATTTTAAATGGACAAATTATAATTTCGTGTGAAAATTTGAAGTTTAGAATAATATTTAATCCAAACTTACACTATTTCTTTGTGTAAAAAAGTAGACAAAGTTCACGGGATTAAATACAAACTTAACACATTTCAACTAGCTAGCTGCGTATGAAGTACAAAATTACTCAAATCCCGAACGATAAACATAATAACGTTGTGTTACAAATTCATATATTAGCTTTTTTTAATTATTATCAGTATTATTGGGCAAGAGAAATATCAGATAGAAATAAGGATTAAATTTTTTCTTTATAGAAAATACTATAAAAAAATTGTGTGAAAATTTAGTTGTTTTAGTATAATTTTTCTTACACAAAAGTGAAACTAATAAATTAATGCTAACATCACAGATTCTGCAAATATGAAAGGCACAAACTGTTTCATACTGTTGCAGTTTTCACATATGCATAACATAATGCATGCATGATGCCCCATCACCCGTACCGCCTCCAAAAAAAAAAGAAAAAAAAAGTACACTTAAATAACTATTGCATGAAAATGAAAGACAGATCAAACCTTAAACTTTGATCATCAATACCGAATGTTGTTCGGTTTGAAAAAATTCTGACAGAAGAGATGCAACTATGAGCTGCACGAGACACTATCAAATGATTCGGATACTGCAGTGGAAAACTCTGTTGATCGTGGAGGAGAAGAGAGGAAAGGTTTTGGTGGCATTTCCATGGAATCCACACTACCTAACAACATATCAATCACTCTACTTATGGTTGGTCTGTGAGAAGGAATTGTCTGAATGCACCACAAAGCCACCATTGTCATTCTCTTTGCTATCTCATTCTCCTCACCAGACAATATCCCTTCAACTCCCAAATCAGTACCCTGCTCAAGCTTCTTATAAATAACCAAATGTGGGAAATATAGTTCGCTCGAGCGACTAGCTTCAACGTTGATGTTCTTCTGTCCTCCAACCATTTCTAGTAGCATCATTCCATAGCTGTAAACATCAGACTTGTGTGAAACACCTCCAAAACTTTTATTGAACACTTCAGGAGCCACATACCCTATTGTTCCTCTAGCATTTGACATTGATATAATGCTTTCATCTCTCGTGCTCAGCTTCGCAAGTCCGAAATCTGATATCTTTGGCCGATAAGTTTCGTCCAAAAGAATGTTATGTGGCTTGATGTCAAAATGCAGAATCCGAGTGTTGCATCCTTTGTGCAAATACTCAAGTCCTCGAGCTATGCCTATTGCAATCTTGTTCAATCTGTCCCAACCCAAGGGTGGAGTAGTGGTTTTGTTTTTTTCTGCTGCTGCTTTCTTGTGGATGTACTTCTCAAGTGAACCATTCGACATAAACTCGTACACCAGGGCTTTTCTGCTTCCTTCTAGACAGAATCCAAGGAGAGAGACGATGTTAACATGGGATGTTTTGCTTATGCTAGCAACCTCGTTGATAAACTCTTCGCCGTTCTCCTTTGATTCGTTCAGTATCTTCACTGCCACCGAACAACCATTGAGTAACTTTCCTTTGTACACAGATCCATAACCACCTTCCCCCAGTTTAATTTTGAAGGAGTTGGTCATTTTCTTAACTTCAGAGAAACTGTATCTCTTTATACCCATAGAACCTTGGCTTTCGAGGAAGGCTTCTATAACTCGATCATTCTTTTTTATCTTGCCCAATTGTATTAATATAAATTTCCAAATTCTAGCTTTGTTGCGGCATATGATGACAGCGATTAGAGGTAGTGCAAATCCAGTTCCAACGAAACCTGTTAGCAGAGTTTATGATCGGTTAAGATTGTCTTACATGATAACTGATTATATTTAAGATTTCAAGAAGATTTAACATGACTGCATTTTTTATGTTCTCTTTGCAAGATATGAGACATAGAAACAATATTTTTGGCGAATATATATATATATCCAGAAAACACATGGATATAATAAGAGAAGTGTTTGTGAAAAAAAGAATGCACCTAAAACCAGCTTCAACACTCTGCTCTTCCTGCCACCTGCAAAAAAAAAAACACACGTCACTATTATGATCTTAACGACAAAAATGTCACACAAGAATTCAAACTCCAATTATAACAGTATAAGTATTATGTTTAAAAATCCTAATATGTTAAAGTGAGTGTTACACTTTTCAAACTCAACCCCGTGATTGATTCTTGAACTCTAACAAGTATCTACCTAAACCACACCAACCCATGGCCTACCAATACTCTGGAAGGCAGTGGTAACTGAAAAGTCAACCATTGAGGAAAACGAGTAGAAAGTGTTGCGTGTCTATTAGTCATGCCACGCTGGTTTACTTTTGTGACCTGTTTTCTCATAAATAATACGTAGTTTATTATTACTATTATTATTTTATTATACGCAGATGCTGCACAAAGTATATTTGTTTAAAACAAAATGGGGTTCTGGTTAGCTGGAACGTCTCAGCTGCAGCATCAAGGTCTAACTATGATGCTAAAACAAACAAAAAAACTTGACTCTGTTTGCCATAATTCTAAGCATTTTCAGTACCAAACTAATAATTATTGTAACCATGTCTCTGTCACATGACGCACATTCCCATTAGTATATTTCCCTCACTGTACCTACAGTCTAGAATGCCATCAATATTAAAAGGAGAAGACTAATACTAGGAAATTAATTACGACTGGTTTAAAGGTTTTGCTTTTAAATTTGATACTATAAATTTACAAACATAACGGGAGCGTTTGTATTTTGCAAGCTTTTATATAACAGTGATGACAATCTCTTTAGTGCTAAATACTAAACGAAAAGAATTGGGTTTTCTGAAGGACCATTTTATCCAATAATAAAGCTGATGGATTTGATTTTACTTCTAACACCTTTGTGAATGCCTCGCCTTAGATCCCACTGCATACTACAAATTCTCAATCTTTAACTGATTCAAAACATGCATCATGTCCGGTCTCTTTGCCTTACAGATTTACTAAAACACAGTTTTGATATGTTTGAGGTAAATACAATTTGTTAAGTTTTTCATTAACTACGTTTTACACTTAGATTATCACAAAGGTAGGAAGAGATGAAACAGAATCTGCATCACTGTATATCTTCTTCACCTTTATCAAAGTACGTATAGGATGAGTTAAACTTGTGTGTGAATAAGACCAAAATGGTAGGACACTAAATAATAGAAACATTTTTGGTCTATTAGAGGTATTCAATTCAGAAAATGAAGAGATAAGATAAAAGAGAACATACTATCGTGAGTAGAGCACACTGAGCCATGAGTTCCACCGGAGCAATAACAAGAAAACTGATCGGAATCATTCTCTTTCGTTCCACATGCTCCTCCAGAATCCCTGCACGCTGTGCACTGAGAACTCCACTCTGCATCAAACTTCACATCAAACCCTTGATCCAACGCTTCCTTCAGCGGCTCAATCCCGTTCCCTGAATCCCAAACAACACCCTCTGAAACTTGCACCAGAACGCTAACCCCGCAGCTCTGAAGGCCCGGGAACTGCCTCAGCTGAGTACCATTGACCGCGTAGAAAGCGTGGTTATTAGTATCATTCTGACACGTAAAGGAGTTTCCCCCAACAGAATCCTGAGAGGGGCAATCGTAGAATACAGAAACATTCTGGACGGTGCGTAAGAAAGAAAAGGGAGTGGAACTGAGAGAAGTGTTGGTGAAATTGGAAGAGCAGCGATCATAGACAAGGTCTGTTCGCACCATTCTCATGGTGGAAGCCGTTTGGTTGATGTGTAGTACATGGAAGTTCATGGAACCAACTTGAAGCGAAGTGTTTTGGTTATCCATGCACGTGAGCTTGAAGCCATTGCGGCCACAAAACTGGGGTCGGTTCCCTCCCCAGAAAGGATAGGATACGTTTGTGAGAGTTCCACAGCTGAAAGATTGGCTGCAAATGGAGTAGGTGTTGTTTTGTTGAGAGTAGGATTGTGGCAAAGTTGCTAAGAAGAAAGCAAGGGCGAGTATGGATGCAAGGAAGGAGGAAGTGGTGGTCATAGTTGGATGGCTGGATGAAAAATATCTGAGTGATCTTAATGGTGAGGCCTGGCACGCTTTCTTTGAAAACTTCGAGTTAGAACAGAAAAGTGGGAAGTTTCTTTGTTATTTAGGGAAAGAAAATCATGGCAAAACAACAAGAGTTATCAAGTGGTGAAAGGTTCTGTTTTGATTGTAGTATTATATACCATTATTTGAAACGAGGATGGATAAAATAATTTGAGTGGATAACAGAAGTTTCATTTGACTTACGAGAATAACAGCGGAACAGAACCTCTTTCGTGGAACTTTTTGCCCTTTCACACGGGGTAGCTTTTGGTGCGCAAGCAATATACCCGAGTGCATCACATGTGTCCCAGAAAAGGATTTTTACAAAAAATAAAACTTTCAAGTAACCTGAGAAGTATCTTAAGATTTCCAAATCAGTCTTTTTCATTCAATTTCTTTATCTGTTTACCACGTACCTATAAAATTTGACATACGAGCAGAATGCGGATACGTATAATAATTCTCGATTACTTACACAATTATTAACAGTATTGGAAAGTTGCTTTTTGAAATGGAAACTTAAGTATACAATAGTTCTTGGAAATTCTAGTCTCGTAATCTGAAAATTAGAATCAATCACTGCTACTGGTGGTGCAAATATCCACTTCAGTTTTCATAGGACTAAATATGAATGGCTCAGGTGGAATTTGCAATTGTTCCGTGCTTCCTTCTAACATTTCAACCACCCGACTCATAGCAGGCCTGTCAGAAGGGATTGTCTGTATACACCACAATCCCACAATAATCATTTTCTTACAAATTTCATTTTCCTCTGGGGTCATACCTTCAAGCCATGCTAAATTTTTTCCCACCTCAACGTGCTTGTATATCCAATGGGGAAAATATGTCTCACTTGAATGACTTGCTTCAATGCCGATATTTTGCCTTCCTCCAACCATTTCCAAAATCATCATTCCATAACTATAAACATCAGATTTGTACGAAACCCCACCAAAGCTTCTGTTCCACACCTCTGGAGCTATGTATCCAACTGTCCCTCTAGCACCATACATAGATATGATACTTTGTGTGTCTGAGCAGAGCTTGGCCATCCCAAAATCAGAGATTTTGGGACAGAAATTTTTGTCCAAAAGAATGTTGCTTGGTTTTATGTCAAAATGTAATATCCGAGTGTTGCAGCCTCTGTGCAAGTACTCCAATCCTTTGGCTATTCCTTCAGCAATGTGGTGTAGCCTTTGCCAACTCAAAGGTGGATCAGTTTCCAAATTCTTGCTGTGAATATACTTTTCAAGTGATCCATTTGGCATAAAATCGTATATAATAGCCTTCTTCTTGCCTTCAAGACAGAAACCAAGGAGATTAACGATATTTACATGGGATGTTCTACTGATGCTTATAACCTCATTGATAAATTCTTCCCCGTTTCCCTTGGAAGCATTCAGTAGCTTCACAGCCACTGCAGATTTGTTGCATAGATTTCCCTTATATACTTGACCATAACCACCTTGTCCCAGTTTGGACTCAAAATAATTGGTCATTTTCTTGATATCTGAATATGAATACCTTTTTATGGGAAGTGGTCCATTATTTCTGATGAAGGCCTCAATATCTCGATCAATCTTTCTGGCCTGCCGAATGTCTGACAAAATTGGTGACAACTTTCGTCCAAAAATGTAAGTTACGACGCATGTCAGCAGTGCACCAATTCCTCCTGCTATAATTAAACCTGCAAGCAAAAGTAGAAGGTAATTCAGCTCTTCTATACATGACACATGAAGGTTATGAAATTTCGATACATTCACAATGGGAAGATCACTATCATGTGAGGAACGTTAATTGTCGAGTATGCCATGGTTTAGTATAACTTCTAAATTCGATGAGATAGATGATGAAAAACCACATAAATCATTTGCTTTTCAACATAAACCAGAACTAGTAACAACATATGAGTCATCTTTTCACAACGCAGGTTGTCTTGGTTTGGTACTTTGTTTTCTATATTAACATCATGAATTCCTTCTTTTAGTTTATCCTTCTTTTAGTTTATTCTATCAAAGATGTCGTAAAAACTGTAAACTTTTTCGTGAAACAAGAAAATGACAAGAAATATAATTCAACACAAAAATTATACCTATAATTAATCTTGACAAACCGGTGCTGCTTCCCCCTGCTATTAAAACAGAACACGATCAGTTAAACAATAAAACTCATACGTAACCTTATTTTTCAATTCTTTAAAGTTAATAAAACTCAATTGTCGGAACAAGGATTGTTATTTAGTTGATTCCACCGTTTGGAAACAAGCATACCATAACAAGTAGTGTTTTTTGTACTTCCATCTTTGCAGAAGCACAGCACCTGCTTCTCGGGGTTACTGTAGCCGCAGATTCCATCACTAGCCTCGCACTGAGCGCAATACGAAGCAGTGTGCCATTCAAGAACAAACCCTCCATCCATGGCACTGGGAAACTGGTTTATCAAGTCACCATCACTTGTAATCGCATCCTTCATCACTGTCACCACAATCTTTTCCTCACAGTTCCCGGACCAGTCAAAACCTGTGGTCTCGTTCCCCGTCACAAACACAAAAGACTTGTTTGCCCCAGAACTGAGACACTGAATAGAAGGCACACCAGAAGGGTAGCTACTGCAGTTGTAGTAAAAGCTAAGGTTTAAGTTGGAGGGGGAGTGAGTGAGCGGTAGGTTGCCTATGGGAACACCGTGTTTTGCCTTTGGACAGGTTTGGTTGAAAGTGTCAGGATCCAGCAGCTTAAGCGTGTGGTTCTCATAGTCTATATCTCGTACCGTGTAGTATAATCCTATGTGAGAAAAAGTGGCGGTGCCTCCACTACAGAGAAGGCCAAGTTCATGGTAACCGCAGAGTTGGTCAGCATTAGAAAGCCAAAAAGGGTAGCTGATGTTAGGTCCATTTGTGCAGCGTTGAGTAAGGCAAGTTGGTGCGAATGATGTGTTGTGAATGGCAGAGGTATTGGTGAAGAAGAGAAACAACGTAGAAAGAAAGCAAACAAATGTAATTTTGATGAACATCGGGACCAATACAGCATAACCTGTTCAGTATTTGGGAAGAAGATGGTGAGTTTCAACATATGCGTGAAGATTAATCAGACTTCCAATGTCTCAGGCATGAGAAATTTCTGGGGAGGCAACAAAGTTGAATTTTCGTGGCCCAGAGACATAACACACTTCTGGTCAATAAGAGAAACAGATCATAATGGAGAAGGAGAATCTGTTTCCCGTTTCTCACCTTCTACTTTTCACATTCACATTCAATAAAACGAAAAGTTTCCATAACGTGCACAATAATTTTCATATCATTTCTCTATTTTTTTTAATTTATATAAAATTAATTTAACTCATATATATATATATATATATATATATATATATATATATTTCAAAAAGTTTAGTTTTAAAGTAATCCAATATTACAAAAGTGACAAGTAAAGTGAGATTTTCATCTACTTATATATGATAAATATATTTATTTACTTTGTGAGTATCATTAGAAACAATCATCGTTTTCTTGAGGTATTATTTATTTTGGAGCATGGAGTTCTGTTATGACTTTGTCTTTAATAAGCGCATTGAAAGGTGGGAAGGAAGGAATATTTAAACTACATTGAACCTCCTCAACTCTTAAATGATATAAGACTTATTGAATGTACCGAAATAATAGGTAATTCAACGATAGAGATTCGGTAATCCTAATAAACAACAAATATATTAAAATAGATTTTGGATTACTCTAATATTATCTTAAGAATTGAGTTTTAAATTTAATTTAATCCTATAAAATTAACTTATAAAATATAGTTTACATTTATTCATTTATTTATATATTTATGTGAATGCAGTTTTATATATTTATGTGAATGCAGTTTGTATGTATTTATATATTATAAATATGTCTTATTTTTAATTGATATCGAACAAAAATGTCTCTGACAGAAAAAAAAAATGTGAACTAAATTTCAAATAACATTTTTATCAACGTGTTAACTATCGTATTCACTTGTAACGATTACTTTCTTCTGTATGAGAGATCGTAGTTTTATTTACTGAAATAAAAGATGTTTCCATAAACAGAAAAAAATCTTACATTTTCTGAGAGTAAACTATAGGTCGTTTAACAAAGTTGAAGAGTTTGTTAGAGTTTTAAATACATATTAGGGTTTGTTGACAAATTACATAGAGGTAGAGAAAATAAGTAGATTTTGTTTGGGGTCTTACAGGAGTAGGTGAGAAGGAAGGAAATTTGAAGAATTATAAGTTCTTATCTTTTCGTTGAGCTTGCATTATTGAGCCCAAAGATGTAGGAATTATTTGCCAAACTTCGTAACCAAATTTTTGGGTTTTCCGTCTCTTTAACCATTTGTTTTTTATTTGTAATATTACTATTAATTTTTTGTTTTGCTTGTTCACTAAATCTAAACGTGTTCAAAACGAATAAGATGGTCCATTCGTTTAGAACGAAAGATAAACTTGATTGAATTGGATAAATTGACTAGTATTTCTTTTATATTCTATACAAGTTTTGGTCCATTCTTTTGATTTTGGAAATATATTCTAAAATATAAAAGTTATATTTAGAATAAAATAGATAAATGAACATTTTTATAGGACAGAGCAAGTTGAACCCTAAATTGGGTGAGAAAAAAATAAATGGCGCACAAAAACAATAAACAAGGACTGGGTCCAAAATTAGATCCAAAATAAAAACAACGATCTCCATATTTTTCTTTTTCTTCCTCTTTACTCATTTATTTTTCTATAAATGACATTTATAAATTAAAAAATGTCCAAATATTTTTTAAATACTCACAAAATTTATTTAACTGGAGAAATAATTTATACAAAAATGGTAAAATATTGAAGTTTCAATAGTGACTACACATAGAGGTGTCAATTTGGTCCAACCCACAGGGTTTGGTCCTGGCCCATGTGGGCTAAGGCAAAAAAAGCCCACATTGAAAAAAAGCCCCCAACAAAGAAGCTCACAGGGCCAAAAATCCTACAAAAGCCCTGTGGACCAGGGCCAACCCATGGGCTTTCATCTTCCACATGAAAAATATATTATTTTTTAAAATATATTACTATCTGTGGGATAGGCCCAACGAACCGGACAAGCACGACGATCCAAATAGGTCTAATGACTCGGACCTGTCCCACGACCTCGACAAGAATGACGACTCGAACGAGCTCGATTATCCAAACAGCCCAACAACCCGAACGGGCCCGACGACCCATACGGGCCCGACGACCCATACGGGCCCGAATACAGAACAAACCCGACAACACGGACGGCCCCAACGACATGGAAGGGCCCGACGACCCGGACAGGCTTGATGACCTGGACGGGCCCAATGACCCGGACAGGCCCGACGAACCTGACAAGCCCTATGACCCAAACAAGCCCGACGACCCGAACGACCCCGACGACTCGTATGGACCTGACGACTCGGATGGGTCCTACAACCCAAACGGGCCTGGCGACCCAGATGGGACCGAGGACACAGACGGGCCCGACGAGCCAGATGGGCCCAACAAGTCAGATGGGCCTAACGACCAAGACGGGCCATACGACCTAGACGAGCCCGACAACCCGGACAAGCCCAACAACCCAGACGAGACAAACGATATGAACAGGCCCGACAACAGGGATGGGCCCGCCGATCCAAACGGGCCCAATGATCCAGACAGGCCCAACGACCCCAACGGGCCCGACAACCTATATGGACCCGACGACCCAAACGGGCCCTACGATCCAGACGGGCCCGACGACCCGAACGGGCCCAAAGACACGTACCGGGTCGACGACCCAGACAGATCCGACAACCAGCATGGGCCCGACGACCCGGATGAGCCCGACGAGTCCGACTACCCGAACAAGCCTGACACCCAGACGGGCGCAATGATCCGAACGGGCCCCACGAGCCGGACGGACCCGACGACCCGGACGGGACCGACGACCCGAACGGGCCCAACAACCAAGACATGCCCGATGATCCAGACAATTCCAACGACCCGAATGGGCCCGACAACCCGAATGGGTCGTCCGGCCCATCCGTGTTGTCGAGCGTGTTCGGGTCGTCAGGCTCGTTCAGGTCGTCAGGCTCGTTCGGGTTGTCGGGCCCGTTCGGGTCATCGGGCCCGTTCGGGTCGTTTGGCACGTTTGGGTAGTCGGGCCCGTTCGGGTCGTCGTGCAAGTTCAGGTCGTTTGGCATGTTCGGGTCGTCAACCCGTTCGGGTCGTCTGGGTCGTCAGGCCCGTCGGGGTCGTCGGGCCCGTTCGGGTCGTCGAGCCCGTTCGGGTCATCTGACACGTTTGGGTCATTGGGCCCGTCTGGTTCGTCGAGCCCGTTTGGGTCGTCGGGCCCGTTCGGTTCGTTTGGCACGTCAGGGTCGTCGGGCTCGTTGGGCCCATTCGGGTCGTCAGGCCCGTACATGTCATCGGACACGTTCGGGTCGTCGGGCCCATTTGGATCGTCAGGTCCATATGAGTCGTTGGGCCCGTTCGGGTCGTTGGACCTGTCTCGATCATTGGGCTTGTTTGAATCATTGGACCCGTTTGGGTCGTTGGCAGATTCAGATCATTGGGCTCGTTGGGGTCGTAGGGCCCATCTGGCTCGTTTGGTCTGTCTGGGTTTTCGGTCCTGTTTGGGTCGTCGGGCCCGTCCGTGTTGTCAGGCCCGTCCTGGTCGTCGGGCCCAACTTGGTCGTCTGACCCGTCCGGGTTTTCGGGCTCGTCCGTGTTGTCTGGCATGTTCGAGTTGTCAGGCTCATCTTGGTCGTCGAGTCTGTCCTTGTCATCGGGCTCGTCCTGGTCATTGGGCTCATCCGGGTCGTCGAGCCCGTCCGGGTCATCGGGCCCGTTTGGGTCGCTCAATTTAATCTTTGACTTTGGCTTAATGTAGTATTATTTGGGGGGCTAACCCACCTTAGCCCTAACCCTAACCCATAAGAGAGGGGGCTTTGGGGCCTGAAGCTTTTTTTTGACCCCCTCATTTGGGAGCTCCCTAAAAGGGGGCTTTATAAATAATGGGTCAGGACTGCCCCATGGGCTAGGACCAAATTGACACCTCTCTACACATGTCAAATTGAGTCTTTACTTAATTAAGAGTGTGAAGTAAGTTAATAAAGTTCATGTGTCGCTTAGAATGATTCAATACGGATTGAACTAAAAATAATTAACAAGTAAAAGACTATTTGTTTATTATATTTAAATACTATATATAAATTCAATTAATCAGGTACTAATTAACAAGTAACACAATAATAGTTGGTTTTAGGTTACAAGGAAAGTGATTGATTAGAAAGACTTATTTGAAACAATTTTCCTTTGTTGTGTTGTGACTTGATAAAAAAAATGCATGAAAGTAAAACCAAAGGATTGGATAATTTCTAACCATTCATAAAACATACATTTTTTTTTTTCTGATTGCTGAAATCATGGAAAAACATAGCAACACAGACACATCGAAGGCAGGTTGCATTTTTTGCAGAGTGAGGTCTCATCTTTGCACTTATCTTTGAAATGGACCTGAGAATTCTCTGCACTAAACCTAATTTGATTCTTCAACTGTTAACTCTTATTTACAGCTGAAAGTCAAGTACTAAAATTTTTTTCTAGTTCCACCTGGTGGCACCATCACTGTCAGATTGTGAATCTGAGAAGCTGTAAGGTAAAGCTGGAAGGGCGTTATTCACAAACGATGTTGTGCCAAATGTTGCATTCACACCCCACTCGCCGCCCCCAATTTGTGCATTATGGGTTGATGCATAGTACTCATTCTGATCATATGCTACACTTGCTGATGCTTGAAGATTGTTTGGAATTTGCTCCATGCTCTCACCTATAACACAGTTAGGTTCACATAAATTAATGTCACTGAATTTCAGAGACTGTAGAAAAATTCACATACAACACATTGATTAAACAGAACAAATGTTATACCTTGGGTTAACAGAGTCCCATCAATTTCCTCCAGGTCATTCCATCTGGTATACGCTTCTCTCACCAATCTTTCCATATAGCTCTGCATAGTTACAAGCAATTGAAATGAATAATAGTATCAACCAGAGCCTCGCTGAATAGTTTTTCACATTGCTTAATAGTCGAAGTAAAAACACAATTTCGTAAGAATTTAGTTACCTTTGTGAAGCTGCTTAACTCGCTTCCCGGAAAACTTTGGCCATTAATATCAGCTTTAACCAATTGGCAAATGGAATTGAGAAAGATGGTAAAATTTGGGCCACGGAAGACATAATATTTGTTACCCTTCTCACAGGTCTTTGCATGTTTGATTGTCACATCCCACATTCTCTCTGACATTCCAGCGCCCAAAATCTGCTTCCAATAAATACAAAATATTAATGACCTTATTCTCACATCACAATTTAATTACTTAAGGAATTGAGAAAGGAAAAAATATGTACCCTTCTGAGCCTCTGGGCATCAACAACAGACAACTTGAGAAAGTCTTGCACACTGTTTATTCCCTCTTTGGACAGTTTTTTGTGGAAAGCTCCGTCTTTCCCAATCTTCTCTAGGCGCCACACTTCGTCATTCAGCATAGGTGGGTGATGTTTCTTGTACACTTCAAATCAATCAAAAAAAAAAAAAAA
>Ga0209589_1004689_pt1 | contig 23485 bp, 15 predicted proteins | sample CowpeawhiteBW_FD_187525 | JGI IMG/M metagenome (GOLD analysis project Ga0209589, IMG submission 187525) | Root nodule microbial communities of legume samples collected from California USA - Cow pea white BW (SPAdes) (version 2) | ecosystem: Host-associated > Plants > Roots > Nodule | place: USA...
TATATTTTCTTCGGTGAGACTCTGATCATATCATATAGTTTGATTTTCTTACCACTTACCTGACCAATACTGAGGCACGTGAGAGCCAGAATGCACGTGCCCCCACATTGTCTGCTATTTCTTTTGCTTCTTTTTTGGGTTTTCCATGTATCTCTTTTTAAGACAACTCCATTTAAGGCATTAAATTGGACATTTCTTTTAAGGAAGATTCAAATTTTGTTCACTGTGCTATGATAAAAAAATTTCTCTTCTGTTGGACTTAACTGTCTTGGGTTACAGTAGACATGAGTTTTTTATTTGAATTTATCGGTTTGAGTTATAAGGAGATGCAAAACCTAAAAGTGATAACTTTATAATATTCAAAGTGTTGATGGAAAAAAGTTGTGTTTAGAGTGTCACTTTGTAGAGCTTATCAATGGACACAAAATGGGTTGATTGTAGTTATATTTCTGCATATTCACCCATTGAATGCATTTTAGACAACTGTATACTTATTAAGATCCTACAACTAAGGTTTTGAATTTATGTTTTATTGAAAATCCAAGTGATTTTAATTCATATATCGAGTAAATATGAAAAAATTGAGTACAAAAAATTCATAAATTTATTGGTTTTGGATCGGAAATAATGTCGATCCTTTATATGTGAGTTTGACTCATGTATTATATTTTTCCGGTAATCTTACCTTGAAAAACCTAGTGGTATAGAGATGGTGGTTATGTTGGTGCCTAGTTTAGACAAAGTCTTGTATCAAAGGTTTTTTTACGGAGAATCATGTAAGAATAAAGATTTATAAACTTATTTTCTTAAAATTTTGGGTTGAGGCGATTCTTCATTAAAATATCTATGTATAAAGTTATAGAAATATAAATCCATTTTGATTTGATGGTTCTAATTACTCAATGCACAAATGTATATGCATTATATGGACCAACTTATTCATAAAACTTTACCTTTGTTGATATCAAAAAGTTATAAAAGAAAAAAATAATTTTTAAAGTTCTGTTGAAATAAATTTGTTTTTTTAACAGCAATAACAAATAAAATAAAGAGAGGCAATACAGTTGCCTCAACCCATATACAAAAGTCAAAAGAAGAGAGAAAAGAAAAAGAAGGTCCAAGAATCGACATCCTCATAAACACCTCCCCTCTAAAGGTAATTAAGAAAAAACTCCATGAGAGATGTTGCAAAGATACACTTCCATAAGCAAGAACATAGCCTAAAAAATTGATAATCCTAATAAAAATATGAACGTAATTAAAAAATATCAAGAGAACAAGTATCAAGGCATTATCTTAGCGTCTCCTCCTCCCATAAAAATTCCTCCAGTTCCACCAAGAGCCTGCACCTGGTAAACAAATGCATAAAGCAAAAAAGGTGTTGTTTTGTGACAACCCTTGACTATTAGTGAAAACTCAAAAATTAATTGGATAGAGCACCATAGGCTTTTGCCTATGTTAAATGGACAATATGCATGAAAAATGACATAAACACCGATCTGAATAACAAAAAGTTGTTGTTGGGTACTTATTTGTGATTTAAGCCCATGCTCTAATATGGGCTAACATAAAAACCTCTTCTACATCAACTAATGCATTTCTAAACATAACATCATTTCTATGGGTCCAAATACCCGAAACGATAGCCACCCACATACATCGCCAAGCTTGATTAAGTTTGTTACTAATTCTATTAAGTCAAACTGACTAAAATGTATTTTTTCACTATTGTGATAAACAGAAGGTCATCATATCCATGACATGAGTCACAAAGCTACCAAATGTGTGTTGCCACCTTGCAATTAAAAAAGAGATGACTTGTAGTTTCAAAAGTATTATGACAGAAAACACATGTGCTTCTTCCCAAAAGTATTTCCCTATTAAGTAAATTGTCTCTAGTGGCCACTTTATTAATGAGTAGTCTCCATGCCAAAAATTGAGCAAATGACAATGTTTTATGATAGAGGACTATCCCAAGATTTCGTACGAGAAGAACTTGAAGATGAACCTTTATAATTTAAAGGACCTTTGACAAGACGAAGGAGCAAAATATTGGAAGATCAAATCTAGTCAAGGCTTCTGATGCTACAAGTAATCAGAAATTCAAAGGATATGAAGATCATGACTTGGAGCACATTTGAAGGATAGTTTTTAGGAAAATTAGCTTATATTTTTAGACTTTGAGTTTTCTTTTAGAAATTAGTTATGTTCTATGTTTTTGGACTTTGGACTTTCTTTTATAAATTAGTTTATGTTTTTATGTTTTGGGCTTGGGCATTCTTATAGGGTTCTCAAGTTTTCTTAAACTTATGTGTCTATATATAGAGGTACCAAAAACTAATGTAAACATTTTTAGTCATATATTGAATTTGATTTCATTAAAGAGAGGTTTTTCTTTGTTATTGGCTTAGGCCTCCGGTTCTTATCAAAAATTAAGAACATAGCCTAAGCCATAAGCAAAAACATAGCCTAAAAAACTGATAATCCTAATAAAAATATGAACGTAATTAAAAAAAAATATCAGAACAAGTATCAAGGCATTATCTACGCGTCTCCTCCTCCCATAAAAATTCATCCAGTTCCACCAAGAGCCTGCATTTGGTAAACAAATGCATAAAGCAAAAAATGTGTTGTTTTGTGACAACCCTTGATTATTAGTGAAAACTCAAAAATTAATTTGATAAAGCACCATAGGCTATGTTTTGCCTGTGTTAAATGGACAATATGCATGAAAAAGGACATAAATATTTAAAGGGTACTTTCATTATACCACAATTCAAAATGGTAGAGAATCTTTGGACCATACTAACATGTACTCTTAAGCTTTCTATCTTACTTTTCTTAAAATTAACCTTCAGACTAGATGCAATTTTGAAACATCTAAGCATACTCTTTATGACCATTATATTTTATGTTTTTACTTTGCAAACAAATATAGTATCATATGCAAATTGAAACATGCTTACTGGCCCACCTTAATCCTATCCATCAATCCTTTACTCTCAGTCTATCTAACAACACCAGTCAATCCTTGAAATGAGAAGTCCAGCAAAAATAACAAACTCCAACATGGTTATGTTCTAACAAAAAAATATGACAAAAAGAAAGAAAATACATATTACCGGTGAACATAAAGAAATAAAGATAACAAAGAAATAAAAATCTTGATGTTATATTACCCTGGTTGAAAAATAGAGTTGTATATGTCTCCATGATGGAAAGGATCTCCATATATGTGAGTTGGGCTTATATCTCATTGATGTTGTATTTTTTCAGTAATCCTACCTTAAAAGACCTGGTAGTATATAGAGATAATAATTATTGTTGGTGCCGAGTTTAGACAAAATCTTATATCAAATGTCTTCCTGACAAAGAGTTATCATGTAAGAATAAAGATCAGTAAACTCATTCTCTTTAAAGTTTTGAGTTGGAGAAGATTCTCCATTAAAATGCCGACGTTTGAAGTTATAAAAGTGTAAATCCATTTTGATTTGATGGTTCAAAATCATACTCGATACATAAATGTATATGCATTATTTGGAAAATTTTATCTTTGTTGATATCAATGGTGTAAAAAAAGCATATTTATATAAAAAAAATATTTTTTAAAGTTATGATGAAGTTACAGTTGTTGATATCAATTTCATTTATAATAAAAAAATAATATTTTATATAAATTATATCTTTGATGATAAGAGTAAACTCATTCTCTTTAAAGTTTTGAGTTGGAGAAGATTCTCCATTAAAATGCCGACGTTTGAAGTTATAAAAGTGTAAATCCATTTTGATTTGATGGTTCAAAATCATACTCGATACATAAATGTATATGCATTATTTGGAAAATTTTATCTTTGTTGATATCAATGGTGTAAAAAAAGCATATTTATATAAAAAAAATATTTTTTAAAGTTATGATGAAGTTACAGTTGTTGATATCAATTTCATTTATAATAAAAAAATAATATTTTATATAAATTATATTTTTTTTAACAAATTAATGATGTTTACAAAAGCTAAGCAAATTATGGCGGTACAGAAAGCAAAAGCCTCGGTAGAAAAGACCTAAACAAATTGTGATGGGCCTTATTTGAGAACCCAAACCCAATGAGTTGAGAAGAGAAGAGAACAGACCTAATTTTTTGATTTTACAATCGGATTCCTCTGTTTCTCTGGGTGTGGGCGTTTCTCAGTTGCAGCGACTGTGAAGCGACAGAGAAGATAATCGTAGAGAAGAAGGAAGGGTTGAGGCTATGGCGGCGCATCATGGGGAACCGGCGAAGCTGCGGTGGGGCGAGCTGGAGGAGGACGACGGCGAGGATCTGGACTTCCTCCTCCCGCCGCGACAGGTCATAGGGCCCGACGACAACGGCATAAAGAAGGTCATCGAGTACAAGTTCGACGACGACGGCAACAAGGTCAAGATCACCACCACCACGCGCACCCGCAAACTCGCCAACGCGCGTCTCAGCAAACGTGCCGTCGAGCGTCGCTCCTGGCCCAAATTCGGCGACGCCGTTCACGAAGACGTCGGCAGCCGCCTCACCATGGTCTCCACCGAAGAGATCCTCCTCGAACGCCCTAAACCTCTTGGTAACACCTCTCCCCGGAATCCACCTTCCATTACCGTTTTCATTACAATTTCTCTGTTTTCTTTCCTAATTACACTGTGGTAATGTCTGTGATAATTAGCCGTTCGAGAAAATGCATTAACTGCAATTACATTGAGTCACCTCTTTTTGTTCGAAAATTCTGGAATGGCCTTCAGAATTGATCATGATTTGTAGCATGTGTTTAAACTTCTAATTTGATTTTCCGAAACTGACATCTGCACACTTACTTTTAGAGAGGTTGAACATCATGAAAACTAAACAAGAAAGGAAAATGTCTCTCTCAGTTTATTCTATTTTTTATTTCAAAACACTTATATCTTGAACAAATTTCATAACCCAGTAGATTTTGAATGAGAAATTGATTGCTGAAACTGTAAACCAAATTTAGGGAAATAGTTTTAACACAAGAAAAAAACAACGTGAAAAAGAATTAGAATTGCTCTAAATTACTGTGTTCTTAAAATCCTCTGGTGATGCATGAGAGTGAAGACTTGAACTTGAGATCAGTAGTGTGTTTAGTGTAGGTATCTATCTACATATCTTTCATGTAGTTATAGGATTGTAATAGAGTAGGATAATTGGATTGATCTATCATCAGTAATTAACTACTATGTTTCTGTGATTGTTATCAGGCTCCAAAACAGAGGAGCCAAAGACTGCTGGGGACCCCTTGGCTCAATTCCAGAAAGGTGCTGTTCTGATGGTGTGTAGGACATGTGGGAAGAAGGGTGATCACTGGACCTCAAGGTGTCCATACAAGGATCTTGCCCCACCATCTGAGGGATTCGTGGATAAGCCTGCAACATTAGATGCTGCAGCAGCAACAGGTGGTGCAACCAAGGGAGCCTACGTGCCTCCTGGTATGAGGGCAGGGGCTGAGAGGAGTGGTGGATCTGATATGCGGCGGAGGAACGATGAGAACTCTGTGAGGGTAACCAACCTCTCTGAAGACACAAGAGAGCCTGATTTGCTGGAGCTGTTCCGTCCTTTTGGTCCTGTGAGCAGAGTTTATGTTGCCATTGATCAGAAGACCAGCATGAGCAGGGGCTTTGGGTTTGTTAACTTTGTCAACAGGGAAGATGCGCAGAGAGCTATCACCAAACTCAATGGGTATGGTTACGACAATCTCATACTTAGAGTTGAATGGGCAACCCCAAGGGCAAACTAGAGTATGATGTTTTTGTGCTTTTCCCCATTCTTGTGTTTTGAAGGTGCATCTATTTTTGTAGTAAGTTATGTACTTGATTCCTTTGAGAGGATTTGCCATTTAAAAGTATAGATTTGAGATCTTAATTTGGTTATTCATAATGAGGTATTGTCATACCCTTCTACATCTATAAGGTATTTTGAAACTAAAAATGGTTGATCTTTCTTGGCTTAGGTTGAGTCTACACCATTTTTTTACTGATTAATAATAAGTTGGATCAAAAACATATTAACTTACTGGTTTTGTTTTGACATTATTTGTACTCATTAAGTACTATTAGTTAATAAGAATAATCGAGATATTGAAAATGTAAAAATATTAGAAAATCATTATTAATAAAAAGGTATTCTTTAAATAATTTTTTATGATTTTTTTCTTCTAAATTTGATCTTCCTTGATAATTTTATTGTATTCTTTTAAACCAACCCTTCAAATAAAAGTTCATGAATATTTATGTTCATGCGTTAACAGCTTTAATTGTGATAGATATAAATAAATTAAGGATTTCCATTGAAAAAGTATATTTAAGCTATTCATTTTGCGGTTTTAATATTTTTAATACATTTTATCAAATTCAAAGTGAATCTAAAACATTCATTAAATTAATTTTTAAAATTTTAAATCGTGCTTATAATTTTAATATATACTTGAATATAGAATGACTACAAAATTTATATTAATGCAAATATATCATATCAAAAACTTTGTTATGTAATATGTCGAACATCTTAATCCATATTACGAATCGGGTTTGTAACACCCCATTTAATTAATAATGTAATTAAAGGAAGCGTTACACTAGAATAATATCATAGCCCTAAAAGAAACAGATACTACATGGGCTGTGGCCCTAAAAGAAAGTCCACCAAACAGGATCCAGTCCAGGTGGGCTATGCAGCGAAGTCACCATTCTACTCACATCAATAAAACAGTTCGTCAAACGTTCACATGCATTACACAATCCAAGCATTTCATATACCATCCAAGCATGTTATGACTTTCTCAAGCAATACACTAGACTCTGACTCGACTTATCCGGATACATATAATCTGGTCAGATTCAGTGGATGCTTGCACTTGTGGTGGATACCAGTCAGTCCGTTCTATGTGAGACTAACTGACTCCTTAGAGTGTCGGGATGCAACCTTACCTTGAATCTTTATCAGGCCATAGATATGGGGCACCACCATGGACACCCACTAACAGGGGCCATGAAATTACGTCCCGACCACTGAAGCGCGATCCTGAAACCCCACCTAGAGATTTCAAGGAATTACACACTGACCAAAGACCAATCATAATCAAACAAGTAATATTTAACGTGCATATATATATATATATATATATATATATATATATATATATATATATATATATATTTCATGCCAACCTTTACAATTCATCCTCATTTGTATTCTATGTTGAATCCATTCCATTCATTCTTCCCAAACCACGGGCAAACAAGTGTATTTCATACCGACACCATGTCATATTCATTAACCAACCTTCACTCATGTCTCATGTCAAATCCATACCAAACGTTCCACACAAGCATTTGACAGAAAGGAGTGTGTCGCTCCAGAGTCATACAACACACAACATGCTTTTCCAGCTATCACACAATTACCTATAACAAGGTTACCTAAGCCAGCAGCCTCCGCTCCGGTCATGGCATACACTATGCTTGTCGCCTGAGGTCTGTTGCCTCTGTCTCTCCGTTGATGCTGGTGAGGAGTCTGAACTAGAGGGCGTGTCACTGTCCTAACAAGGTTGGGACAGTCTTTCCCAAAGTGGCCCTCCTTGCCACAATTGTTGCATCTGCGTTAACCCTCCATGCGCGGGTAAGCACTCATCAGATGAGGACCTCCACATATGTAGCATTGCACTCGACCCTGCTGGGGAGGAAGGCTCCTAGACCCCTAAGGCTGATGGTGAGGTCTGTTATATGGCCTCCTCCACTCATCATGTCTAGGCTTGGACCCAGATGGTCCACCAATCCTCTGATGCTATTGTGGGCGCTGACCTTCCACTTCATTTTTCATCTTTTCCATCATTCTGGCCTTCTCCACCAATGCAGCAAAATCCTTGATGGATAGAGGGGCCACCATCAAGCGGATGTCTCCCCTAAGGTCGTTCTCAAATTTCTGACATCTCCATTCTTCATCGAGCGACAAGGTATAAAAACGGTTGAGATGCTTGAACTTCTCAGCATAGTCCGTCACAGTCTTCCCTCCCTGGGTCAGTTGGAGGAATTCCACCTCCTTGGCATACCGAACGCTGTCTGGGAAATATTTCGAGAGGAATTTCCCCCTAAAGGCCTCCCACGTCACCGGCTCGCGTCTCTCCTCCATGATGGATTTTTCCACCAGTGCTCAGCCTCTCCGGTGAGCATGTATATTGTGAAAGCCAACATGTTCTCCGCTGGGCACGTTTTTGCATCAAAGGTCCTCTCCAAATCCTTCAGCCACTGGTCTGCTGCATCAGGGCTAGCCTTCCCATTAAAGTTCACTGGGTGGTGCTTCAGAAAGTCCTCCAAGCTCCACTCCCTGACCATAGGTCGTGGCTCGGGGCCGTAAGCAGGTGCCTGTCCTGGTCTCCTCCAGCTGCCGGAGGGCCTCCATATGTTGCTTGTGGGCTTCCTCCGCAGCTACCCTAACAGCCTCCATCTACTGCATCACCACCTGCTGTTGCTCAAGCGACGCTGTCTGTCACTGCATTGATGCCTCGTGCTGTTGCATCATCGTCGTGCTTTGCTGCGTCATAGCAGCCACCGTTGCTTCTATAGCTCTCGCGATATCAGGTGCATCGCCCTAGGAGGATTGCGGAGTCCTACGAGATGGTGTCATTGTTCACTGGCACACAGGAAATCACTTGGTTAGGTTTGATAAGATAGAAATCCAACTAAGAACACTCAGAAGACATAGAGAAAGCTAAGCGGACATCCAAGTCCACAGACCTAAGGAATGACCGCTCTGATACGATAAATGTAACACCCCATTTAATTAATAACGTAATTAAAGGAAGCGTCACACTAGAATCATATCGTAGCGCAGTCTCGGAGTTCAAAAGTAACTCCAAACAATAACAAAAAAGAACGTAACAGAGTCAAACTAAACCAGATACAATTATTCTACAGTAATCCAATAGGGAATTTAAAGAACAGATACTACATGGGTTGTGGCCCTAAAAGAAAGTCCACCAAACAGGATCCAGCCCAGGTGGGCTATGCAGCGGAGTCACCATTTCTCTGTTGACCGCGAGAACCTCTCGCCTCTACTCACATCAATAGAATGATGATCATCGCAAAAGAGAACAACCACATACAAGACAATCAAACAAGCAACATGGTAAGCTAGAGTAAAACAATTCGTCAATTGTTCACACGCATTACACAATCCAAGCATTTCATATACCATCCAAGCATGTTATGACTTTCTCAAGCAATACTTTAGACTCTGACTCGACTCATCCGGATACATATAATCTGGTCGGATTCAGCGGATGCTTGCACTTGTGGTGGATACATCTGCTCACTCCCGAGCTATGTATTACAAGTGTTACAATGAATCAATTCTCTCACACACAAGGTTAGCCCTTAATGAGTTTCAGGCCTCCTGCTACTCTCACCACAGGAGTCAGTCCGCTCTAGGTGAGACTAACTGACTCCTTAGAGTGTCAAGATGCAACCTTACCTTGAATCCTTACTAGACCATATAGATGGGGCACCACCATGGACACCCACTAACAGGGGCCATGGAATTACGTCCCGACCACTGAAGCGCGACCCTGAAACCTCACCTAGAGATTTCATGGAATTACGCACTGACCAAGGACCAATCATAATCAAACAAGTAATATTTAACGTGCATATGTATATATTTCATGCCAACCTTTACAATCCATCCTCATTTGTATTCCATGTTGAATCCATTCCATTCATTCTTCCCAAACCACGGACGAACAAGTGTATTTCATACCGACCCCATGCCATATTCATTAGCCAACCTTCACTCATGTCTCATGTCAAATCCATACCAAACTCATCATTTTAATTCATTGAATCATCCCATTCAAACATCATGCTCATATCATGTTAAAACTCATGAATCACCATTCATCATCTATCTTATTCATACAAAGTCACTCAATTATACTTAAAAGGCATAATCAGTCCATACATGTATTCAATATCCAAGAACAAAGAAAACAATCAACAAACATACCCCTCGCTCAGCCCTTCGCTCAGGCAGAAGAGTCTCGCTCAGGCGAGCACCCTTCGCCTCGGCGAAGGCTTGAATCAGGAACAGTGGCACTGTTGCGCCCTCTCGCTTAAGCGAGACCTCCTCGCCTGAGCGAGATGCGCTCTCGCTCAAAACAGGAGCTCGTCGCTTGAGCGACAGCTCGCGCAAGCAGCCTGTGCGAGTTGCTTGTGATCTCACCTAGGCGAGACACACTCGCTTGGGCGAGAAAACCAGGACCCGCCACTGTTTGCGCTCGCACATACATCCAATCTGACCTAAAGCATTTTTTTCACAGCTCCCAAATAATTTGTAATGGCAACCCAACATTCAACTCACGAGATAAGACCAAGCATATAAGAAAACGCAATAAAACAGCAAGTCCTAACTTCCCTGTACCTGGAAAGGACTAAGAGAAGGGTGTGTTTCCAACAGCGGAACGCGAAAGCTCCAGGGACAAATTTACCAAGCTGGAAAAGAACAGACGAGAGAGTATTGACGTAAGTCTACGACAAAGCCCCAACTAGAAGTACACACATATGAGCGGAAAAACGAGATATGAGGTGTAGAACACTTACACGAGGCTAGAAGACGCAACAGAGCTCACTGGTTCTGGGTTGGGAGTAAACCCTAGCAGAGGACGACAGCAGCTCAAGATGAGAGATCTGTTTTTATGAAAGTAAGCAAAACGTTAGGATAAAGACACATTAGGTCTGATTTCGTTTTGGGCCAACTCTCGAGTCCATTAGATTGGGGCAGCCCTTGAAAATTAAGGCAACAGAAAAACTGGGCCTTACAGTGTTGGTTGACTAATCAATTAATTATATATAATATAAATTTTCAAAAATTTGAAACTGTGGAAAATGTATTTTTCGCAACCTCTTCTCTTACCTTGAAATTACTAATGGAATTAATTGTAAATTATAGATTAATTTAAAGGTTATTTTAATTTAACTATTTTTTTCTCTTTCATTTAATAGTTCTTTGAACTAATTATTAAACATGTCTTAAATATTATAAATTATTATATCAATATTTTAAAATTAATCTCGTTTTTGAAACACATACCATATTAACTTTGCTTTTAAGTATTTTCCACGAAGAATGTCCTAATTTCTAATACACATTTATAATAACCACCACAAGAGAATCAAAGTTTAGAATTTGAAGTTGAAATATACAATTTATTAATATGTTGAGGCTAATCTAAAGGAACATTTGACAACATTAATCAAATAATTTAAGACCAAGAATGTTTTCTTTTTAAGACATGATTCAATATGTTAGTTGGAATGAAGACAAAAGTTGTTAGTAGTTATGTTAAGTAGTCACTTTGGTGTATCTTTTGTTTCTTTTCCAATCTTACTTTTTCTCCTTCATCTCAATTTCTTACTTTATTTTATTTTTTAAATGAATTACGCTCACCAAAAAGTCAAAACAATAAAATGGCAAGATTTTATTCTCTCTAGATTGATCTGCAAATAGTTTTCTGAACTAGAATTTCTTGTGTTGGACACCCTAAAATAATAGTTAAACAAGTAAGTAACAATTTTATTTTTTTAATTATGATTTATTGTCTCTTTATTCAAAGATTGAACAACAATTTCTCCAAAGAATTTATAAAATTGTAATTTGTTTCATCCATTTTTTTTTTATTTTTTTTTATCTCATTATCCTTAGAAACTAAAGTATTAACAAATCACAGTTTAAGGCACTACCAACATAGGACCTACCAAATTTTGAACTTCATAATCCATCATTTTTCTTTTCTGGTGCAACATAGGACCTACCAACTGTCACATTGTTGAAACTGCTAACAATTTGAATTGTTGCAACCTTTCACTTCTAACATGCTAAAATTTTTAGTTGATACTTCAAACCTACCTCTGCATGTTGATTTTAGTTTCTAGTATGAAGAAAATTTCAGTTACTTCAGATTGAAAACTAATACTAACTGATTCAAATGTTACTATTTATTATTAAAAATGCAGTGGTGGCCAAGTTCAGAAGACAGAAAAATTGCCTGATTTGGTAATACAGTTGAATAGAATTATATATTATAATTAAACCATAAATGAATACAAACATTACTAATCACTGAATACACTATATAACATGCCTCATCTATTTTTCTCATCTAATTATGCCTAAGGCAAACCATAAATAAATAAATAAATAAACCAACTTTTCCAGAAAACATAACATTATTTCATCTGATATTCACTGTAACACCTGAGTGGCCTTGACATGAGTCTGCATAACTTCTCATTAGACAGTTCAAATCTTCGTACAGAAGTGTTTGATGCTTCTCCACATATCTTTTCCTTAGGCATTCCAATCTCCTTGGCCAAATTCTCTGCCCCACTTTGTGAATCTATTACTTTATCAAAGCAAATGTATCTACCAGAAGCATTGTTGTTCATTGCCTTCAACACACTTGCATGAGCTTCTGCCAGTTTTGTCACATCCACAGTTGCTAGCAGACCAAGAGAATACATTTCTTGACCACCTACATCAGAAATTTAAAGGTTTTAGATTCCATTATGCTTGATTCCATCTTCAAATCAATAAAAATCTGAAGATTGTTAATATAGAAATAAATGTGGAAACCCAAAACCAGAAAAAAATCATGACCATTGTCTAATGATAACCAAAGAATAATATTATTTGAAAATTTGTTCAACATATAGACTATTCTCAGATACTTTTTAACTTCAAGTATACTCATACTCTAACTTATCCTAAGTGATGTAATTATCGTAAGAATTTTCAAAATGTATTATTTTTATGAACCTAACGATATATAACTTAGATCCTAACATCTGAAGGTAATATACACTTTACATGAAAAATGAGATATGAGTTATCATAATATTAGTTAAGGTAAGTTTGATTAAACTCAGAAACTTGACAGCAAATGGTACAAGAAATTGGACCACTTGTTTTGGTCAATAGTAGCACCTTTGAGGTAAGCAATTGTTGCTGTTGGATTCCTGTGACAAAATTGAGGACCTGTAATTAGAGCAGGGCAAATGGTAGTGAGTTTCAAACCCTTCTCATTGGCTATTCTCCAAGCAGCTTTCTCTGCTCTCATCTTCCCCAGTGCATACCAGAGCTGCCATACAAATTCAAAGCACAAAGCAGGGTCATTAATGATGATTTTTCACTTACATAAACATGTTAGATGGTAAAAAAAAAAATAAGAAGATATCATTGTGCAGAGTTTACCTTCTTTTCTATGCAGAATGATTCACTGCTCCAAGAGCCATGATTAATAACTGGGGTGAGGTCTGGTTGTGCAGTGTCTTGCCACACACAAGCTGCTAGTGAGGAAGTGAACACACATCTCTTTATTGAAGGTGTTCTTGCACATGCTTCCATCACATTCTCAGCAACTCTAACTTCAATCTCAGCCATGGATTTCTAGAAACCAGACAAAAACAATTGCTCAGACATTATACAGTAATTTTTATTCCAGGTATTGTTAACAACAGTTCCTTAATGGTGTTTACATGAATGTAGCTCATTGTGATTTCAGAAACTTTTCTAAATGTTGCTTAATGTCATTTCAAATCTGTTTAAGCCAGATTAGGGATAAAAAAAGTATGAAAACTTTTTTATCTTTCTAACTAACAAAGTGTTGTGAAATGAACATTTGTTCAATCATGCAGATGAACTTCTGTAACACTTTTTATTGTACAATAAGTTGTTCATCCATTGATTGGTGTTCATGATGCCACCTAAGTAAAAGGGTTTTTCCCAAAGAGCAATTATTTGTCAATGAGACAGGTTTTTGGACATTCCAGGTAAGTAGGTGAGGTGTCACAGTTAGAAGGGTAAACAAAAAATTAATCAATCAAATTGCAGATTTTTCAAAAATGGAAAAACTGAAATCACATGAACAAAGTAACAGACACAGACACTAAAATTACACACAGTAAAAACACCAGTTTACAGAATAAAAATTTAATTAATCTAGAGTAATAAATTTAAAACCCTAATTACTGGAGAAAAAAGTGTTCTTACTGTGTATCCAGAAAGACCTGCAGGATCTGTGAATGCAGAGGTGTGAAAAACTCCACGACAGCCCTGAAATGCTTTCTCCAACCCATCAATGTCAGTTAGCTTTGCCATTATTGCTTCCAACTTTCCCTCTGCACTTTTCTCAATTTCCTTCACTTTCTCCATCTCCTCTGCACAAATCAACCAACCATTCTTAACTACTACCATCATCTACAACAACATTCACTCAACAATAGAATAAATATCAATTCTTTCTTCCTCCCTCACTTTCTGTACCATTATTGTTGCTGCATTTATTGTGATGTTGATTGCTATTGGTGTTTCTGTTCTGTATAATAATTGTTGATTCTTTTTTTAACTGTGTTCTTTATTCATAAAAAAAACAAAAATGTGACCTAATTAAAGGTATCTGAGTAAGGTACAATGCAGTCATACCTAATGTGAATTGGTTTTGGTTAAACTTTCATATGTTGAGATCATTTTAGAAAATTAATGGTTGAGTTTTTGTTAAAGAAATTTATTTTAGTAAATATATAAAATATTTTTTACTTTCTTTCAAATATTTTAATTTTTGATTTTGTTGTTAGTGTTGCGTGATTAATGAATTAAAAGATAACAGTCACAGAATTTCACTAATAACTAAATAAATCAAGATATTTAGAAATAAAAAATAAAAAATGCATTACTCAATAAAATACCAATTTTCAATTGAAATTTATTTAAACATACTTAAATTAATAAAATGTTTAAACTTAATTAAGTCTAACCAATATTAATAAACGCATCAAACACATTGAAAAAAAAAAAGACTTTTTATGCATTTTAATTTTTCTAAACAAATTCATTTTACCCTTACACACCATTTACCTTAAAAATTACGATTAAATTACCAAATATATATAATTTTAGTTTTTTTTTTTTAGTTTTTATGCATATCATTTTAAATCTTCTTAAATTTCCATCATCGAAATTCATAAAACTTAAAATATAAAACACATAGAGAAAGTACAACTCCTGTTAATTTTTTTTTTTGAAAAAAAAATAGTCATTTAAAACATTTAATATGTCAAATCATAATTGCTGTCAAAAAATATATCACATCACATCCTATGAACATGCATCTAATTATTGTGGGCCGTGGAGATTAATATAAATATGGGTCATACCAATTATATAGATTAATATAGTTTGTTATGGGTTTATTATCATATTAATTAATAGAGATTATATATAGAATAGCAAATTATTTATTTGGAGCATCATATTTTAATTAAACTCCAATTATATTAATATAATTCTCCCCATAAATTAATGGAGGAAAAAGAACGTGTTTTTTTTTATTCCATAAATTCTTGCAGCACTCTTTGGTTTGTGACCATACACGATACACTTTACTACACCACAATAAACAAAATGCTATATATAATGACATTGAATATATATATATATATATATATATATATATATATATATATATATATATATATATATATATATATATATATATATATAACTAAAATAAACCAACACAATTTTTTTTTTTAAAAAAAGTAGAGATTGAAATTGGTCAAATTTTTTATTAAAAATTAAAAAATATATATAAGGAAAGTTTGAAGGAAAATAAATAAAAAACCACTAGAAAAAAATAATAAGTTGAATAATAACATTATATATTGAGTTTGGTGTTTGGCAAATTGCCATATACGACTTTTTCCTTATTCAAAATTTGCACACTAGACTAATCTATGTGTACATCTTATGAATCATCAAATATAATAAACATATAAAAAAGTTGACATTTTTAAATATATAGAATAACATTATCTAGCAACTACTCTTGATAAAATTCTTTAATGATTAAACATTGATTTTGTTCTTTAAAAGGTCAATATACTAACTAATATGTTTTATATTACCCGAATATTTAATAAAAAAAAACTTATACACAAGAAAATCAAAATTTCAAACACTTTTTACATTAAAATTTTAATAATAAAAAAAACTATTTCACCTTCATTAAACCGAATATTTATTCCTTTTGTTTGTTATTGAATGACCCATGGACATGAAATTGCCAACTATGCACACTTTTCCATCACACAACACAACTTTGTCGTGCGGAAACAAACACACCAAATCATCATCGACGCAACAAGTTTGAATAGTCGAAACTTAAAAAAAATAATTTTTAATAATTAAATTTTTACAACTTTCTTAATCATAAATGTTACTTTTTAAATAGTTTTCAATTTTTTTTCTTATTTCTAATATTTCAAAATTATTTAAAAAATAACATTTCATATAATAAAAAAAATTATCAAAATTTAATAGTCAAAATATTTGTCTCAAATTTACTTAAATTTAATAAAACAACAAATATCCTAAAATTTTTGTAAACAAATAATTAATCAAAATGCATCTCACGAGTCGAGTTAACTAACCTTCACGGAACTCTCTCATGGCAGAAGAATCAACTGATTTTTTTAACAAATCATTTTTTAAATCCAAAGGGTTTTCATTTTCACACAAAAAACGAGTTCAGAAACTATCTAGTTTGGATTATTAGAGAATAATTAACGAATAAATAAAACGTTTTTGCAACAAAAAGTTTGGAAAATACGAATTAGGTGTTGAATTTTTTTACAAAGATCATGTTTTCTTAATCTCTTCCCCTGTTTCTCTCACAAGAACTACCCAGTTAAAAATTTCAGCTTCAAAACTTTAAATTTTCTCTAAAACTTTAATCAAATGAATCTCACCCAATAAACAAAACCCAGTTCAAGAAAGAACCAACACATGTATGCACCTAACAATCTTATCATAACCTTTTTTTAGCTTATTCTACCAACCTTCATGAACGAAAAAGAAGCATTTTTTCTGAGTTTTTAATTCGATTTTTGAAGTGTTCATGGTTGAATCAAAGTGTTTATGGAAAAGGAAACGAAAGTTGATGAAAAGTTTACCTGGATTTTCCACTGTGATCCGAAGAGAGTAACCCAATTGCAAGAGATGGTTGACCAAGGCAAGTCCAACATAAGAAACACCACTTGTAACACATAACAATGTTCCTTTTTCATCACCATCTTCATAATAAGAAGAAACCAGGTGGTGGTTTCTTCCTCCTTCATCGTCTTTTCCGGCGGCCGCCACCAATTTCCGGCAAAAGGCCTCCGTCTCCACCTTCTCACTCTCCCATGTGCACATAACACCCATTATATTTAGACCAAAGTATAATATAAGATATGGTAAGATATAATATAAGGTGATGAAGATTTATATGAAATCTAGGGAAAGGAATTTGATGAAGTTGAGGATGATTTTAGGGTTTTGTTGAATATGGAAATGAATGAAAATGGTGGAAATTTATAGAGGATTTAGTCCAAAGGTCAAGTGAGAGACTTGGTTGTGCTACTTTATCGTCAAAGTCCATCAAGGTGGGTATGCTATCAAGTAATAATAATAATAATAATAAATAATAGTAATATATATAGTAATAAGTTTAATTAATCGGATGTTACCTACATTCATCTCGATATATCAGTTTAATACCTCTTTTTAAAAGTGTGTTAATTGAGTCTCAATTTTTGAAAAAATATTTCAATTAGATTCTTCCCAACAAAAAAATTATTAACACCGTTAACGGTATTGATATTTAAAATGACTTATAAAATTAAGTATTGATACTTATATTAAAACTTAGTGGTAAAAGTCATCAATTAAGTTTACGGCTTTAGTAATTTTGAAGTTAACGGCTTTAGTAATTTTTTTTCTGAAAGAAAGCTGATTAAAACACTTTTTCAAAAGTTGAAACTAGATTGACACACTTTTAAAAGCGGATATCAAACTGACACATATAAATAAAAAAGGTATCATCCAACTGATTAAACCTATAATAATAATAATTATTATTATTAATAGTAAAAGTTGTAAAAGTTGTTAGATTTAAAGGAAGAACAGACTAAGAAACTAAAAGGAACAAACCAGGAAGTTTACATATTAGACCTTGTTTTGTATTGGATATTATTTTATTACTTGGCTTCTTTATGTTAGTGCACATAAGAGGACTTTGTTTTTAAATATTTTTTAACGAAAAGCGTATTAGGGCATTTAACACTTAAGTATTATAAAAAAAATGTTCCTATTAGAATATATTGATGTGACGTAAAAAAATCTTAAAATTAAAAATGTTTTTCAATCGTGAAAATGTCTCAGATTATTAATATTCTGATTTGTAAAATCTTTGTATTATAGTAAAATTTGACAAGGAAATGACACGGTTATAGATAAATAAGAGTTCGTAATAAAATTATTGTATTAGAAATGAGTTCGTGTATCACATTTTATTGTACTGTGTATGTTTATTATTTAACTGTTTTTTTTTTCATTAAAAAACCATTGTTATTTTCGAATCTTATCATGTAAATTATTGTTATACATTTTGTCGTTTTTTATTTTATTTTTAGGAGAACATCATAAACTAGTTTTTGATCCATGCTTAGCAAAGGTCGTTGTTTTTTTATATATATTTATATTAAAAATTAATGTAAATGTTATTATTTTAAAATAAATATTTTATTTAAATAATTATATTTAAGTTTATAATAGTGAATAGTTAAAATTATAATATTTAAATAATTAATCATAGAAATTTTTATTTACAAATTAATTAAAAATAAATAATATTATTTTAATATTAATATTTTATGTTAAAATAACATATTATAAAAAGTACAATTGAGAATCAATACTTATAATATTAATTGATTATAATAATAATAATAATAATAATAATAATAATGATGATGGACATGTCTTAATGTTGCACTGCACTTAAAATTAAAATGAAAGAAAATAAACAACCAAACCATAAAAAAAACAAAAAGTAAAAGTAATTAAAATATGATCTATAGAATAAAGAAGATAAACTATAGAAATATTGTAAAATAAATTATCTCGTAAAAATAACAGTTTGATATGAATTCATTTATACTGAATGATAAGTTTAATATAATAAGTGATTAGAGATATATAGCTATAAGATTAAAATTTCGAATTATACACTTTAGTTAACTATTATATTATTTGTTAATAATAATAATAATAATAACAATAATAATAATATTAATAATAATAATAATGTTAATGTCAATGTCAATGCTAATCTAATAATAATAATATTAACATTAATAATAATAATAATAATAATACATTACTAAAAATTCTCATCATGAGATTTTTCTTGTAAATTTATTAAAAAAATTTATGCGAAGAAATTTTTTCTGTCATTTTTTCCAAGAATCTTAATCAGTATGTATTTTCTTTGTAGGTAATTATTTCCTAAAAGATTTGTTGCGAAAAGTGTTTTATCTAAAATATTTTGCAACAAAATTTTTATAACAAAATTTGTAAGTATTTTTTTAAAAAAATTCAAATTAAAATTGACAAAAAATATAAGTTTTTTTTAGTAGTAATATCATTAATAATAATAATAATACTAATATTATTATTAATACTAATATTACTAATATTGATGTTAATATTAATTTAAATAATAATATGATTTTATAGAAAATATGCAAATAAGTTAAAAATGATCTCGTAGAGAAGTAGAAATGATGTACAAAATATAAGTAAAATGTAGACATACCGAAAAAAAATATTATAAAAACAAAATATTTTAGTTAAATGAAATGATTTAACTTGTCTTTTTTGTTGTTGGTAGCAAAATTATGATAAAGAAATGATTTGTTAATAAACAATAATAATAATGTCAATATCTTAATAATACTAATATTACTTATAATAATAAAACTAATATCAATAATAATATTAATATTATTAATATTAAAGTTAATATTAATTCAAATAATAATATTGTGACATAAAAAATACGTAAGAAATTGAACTATGGTTATGTAGAAAATGAAAATGAACTGTATTTACAAAATAAAAGTAAAATGTAGATGTACAAATTTAAATCATACAAAAAATATTAAAAGATATTGACATATGAATTTAAAGATATTCTTTTAATGATAAAATTAAAATAAATAAAAAGTAGATTTTAATATGATTTTTTTTTGTGCTGAATTAAAAAATGCACATAATAATTTATTAGTGATGTGTTATATAATTAAAATTTTGGAATATACTTTAAATTAAATTTTATATTAAATAAAATATTTTACGTTATTTTTTGTTATTAGCAAATTTATGACTTGTGAATTATTTGTTACTTATAATAATAATAATACTAATATTACTATTAATACTAATATTATTAATATTAATGATAATATTAATTCAAATAATAATATGATCTCATAAAAAATATGTAAGTAATTTAAATATGATATCGTAAAAAATAGAAGTAAAATGTAAACATGTTATGAAATATAAATAAAATGTATTATAGAAAAAAAATGTTTTAACTTGCTTTCTTCTAATATTGTTTGTAAATTTATGATATAAGAATTATTTGCTAAAAATAATAATAACAATAATAGTAATGTTAATATTATTAATGTTAATAATAATACTAATATTATCACTACTAATAAAAATATCAATAACAACATTCATACTAATACTAATATTACTAATATTACTGTTAATATTAATTCCAATAATAATATGATCTGGTAGGAAATATGTAAGTAATTGAAATATGTTTATGTAAAAAATCAAAATAAAATGTATGTACAAAATAATAGTAAAATGTAGAAAATATATAAATAATCTCGTAGAAAAAAAAACATGAGGTTAATGTTTGAATTTATAGATAGAAGTACATGAAGAGATATAGACAGATATAAATATAATGAAAGATATTGGCAAAGAGAATCAAATATATATTTTTATAAATAATAAATCTTAAAATTAAAAAATAACATTTGAATATGAATTTATTTATACTAAATTATAAAATTGAGTTGATGAGGGATGCATAATTATATGGTTAAAATTTTGAATTAGACATTCTAGTTAATTATTATACTATGATTTTAAAGAAAATATATAAAGTAATTAAAATATGATCTCGTAATAAATATAATGTACATACAAAATAAAATAAATATATGTATATGGTGAAATATGAATGATTCCATACAAAATAAAAATAACACTGAATTTCTTTGTGTTAAATTATAAAATTAACATAATTATTTATAATGATGTTTATATAATTCTTAACCAAAAATCACTTTTATAAATCCATAGAAAACATTTCACCACCAAATATATAGTAAAACTTCTAGAGACCTAATAAATTAAGAAATCCAGTAAAAACATTGATAAAAGAAAACTTCTTAAAAGAAACTAAAAGAAAGAAGAAAAAGGAAAAAAAAAATAGCCTAGTCCAAAGAGTTTCACAATACATTCATAAAAGATAAATCCATTATAGTTCATATATTTCTTTTTCTAATAAATTTAATCGTACATTTAAAATAGTTCAATAAAGAGTTGGTTATTAAAATTAGCTTTTGTCTTTTACCCTATTTATACAAACATAAAGTACAGAAAACAAATACAAATTTGTCTTTTATGCTTTGTAAAACATTTCTTATATGTTTGGATTAATTTACGTAACAAAATTTCCTAACATTTTTTGAGAAAACACCAAGTATAGTGTGGGTCACCGTTCCTTTAATTCTTGAAGTTCAAAATTCGTTACAACTTCTATTAATTAATTAATATAGCTTTAATAGTTTTACCTAAAATATTACCTTTATTGATGTATGTATTATACGTTAGTTTGGTGATTTTATTCGGTTTATTGAAATTAAATTACTCTAGATGTATTATTTAAATATTCTTATATATTAATGGTTGTATAATGGTACCATACACTACTAGAAATTCTCATATTTCATAAGATTTTTCTTACAAATTTGTTAAACAAATTTATAAGAATTTTTATTTTGTTAAAAATCTTAATTGACAGGTAATTCTTTCGTGGGTAATTATTTCCTACAAAATTATATCATTTGTAAGTATTTTTTACAAAATTTGTTATGAAAAGTGTTTTATACAAAAGTATTTGCAAAAAAATTAGTAGCAATTTCTTGCAAATTTTTTTTTCACAACAAACTTTGTATGTATTTCTTACTAAAAAATTTTCAAAACAAAATTAACAGGAAATATGAGTTTTATTTAATAGTGATGATAAATGATATCATATACCCAACTATTTAAAAATTTGGTTAAGATAAGTTTTGGATAATTTTAATATTATATTATAAAATAGATAAATCTAACTTAATTTTACAAAATTATCTAAGTGAGGATTACATTTATTAATATATCGCAAATTATTACTCAATATGAGATCTCTAATAACAGTTCAAATTTAATGTATCCCAATTTAATTAAATTATATATTTTAGTTATGTTGAATGATTAAAGTTACTTCTTTTTATCACAATTTGATTAAAAACTTAAAAGAAATGGAATATTCCAAGTTTAATTATTTTATTTTATATATACTTTTAATTTCGATTGATCACCTATTTTTTGCTGAGAGAGAGAGAAAGTTTATTAAATTTTGTACGACTCTTTAGTTTGGGTAAAGATTATAACACATCATCTTCCATTTTTTTCAATAATCAATATTAATTATATACCAAACTCTATGAAAAAAAGTAGAAAAACCTAAAGAGAGGGGTTCTTTGTATGTGCCATGAAAGTAGAAAACTGGTTTAACAAACCCTATCAAAAACTGAGAATTAATCATCAAAATCAAAGTTCTGTTTTAGTCAATACACATTCACTTCTTTTAGGGTATATATGTTTTCCTTTAGGGGGGAAAAACAAAAATATAAAAAATAAAAAAAGTGAAAGAAAAAAAACAGTATAAATTAGGTTATTTTAGTGAAACCAAAATGAAAGGGAACACATATCTTACAATTTTAGTTGTTAGAAGGTGAAAGGAAATATAGAAAAATCTATAAGTTGCCTCTATTCATGTGGAGTTTCAATCTATTGAATATATGATTAAATTATTTTATAGAAAACGTTATTAAATTTTGTGAATTCAGAGAAATCATATTACTCACTAGAAAGAATATTATATTTGGAAAGATTAAAATTGTAGATTCTAACAGTTAAAAACGATACTGTACCCTAACAATTTATATTACTAATTGTTTATTTATTTCAATTTTTGTTTGTTTTTGTTTCGTGCTATCTTTCAAAACATAAGACGGATTGAAAGTAATATACAACTTTGCAATTAAAAAAAAAACACAAATAAACATATTCAAATAAACTCTCCACCGATTAAAATATATATATATATATATATTTTTTTTTTTTTGAATTAGTCTTATATCTAGTTAATATGAAATTTTCAACATATTCTTTTTATTAAGGTAAAATTTAATTCAATCCTACAAAATTAATTTGTA
>Ga0209589_1004690_pt1 | contig 23484 bp, 29 predicted proteins | sample CowpeawhiteBW_FD_187525 | JGI IMG/M metagenome (GOLD analysis project Ga0209589, IMG submission 187525) | Root nodule microbial communities of legume samples collected from California USA - Cow pea white BW (SPAdes) (version 2) | ecosystem: Host-associated > Plants > Roots > Nodule | place: USA...
GTTTTCTTCTTCCTTTAATTGTTCTTGGTTTTCTATGGTTTATATGCCTTCCATTTCCTTTTTGTTTTGAATCAATCCATCATCTTCTTCTCTTGAGCTTTGTGAAAGGAACCTTCACATCTAGATAACTTGCTATCTTAATGTCCAGTGGGGATTTCACTTAGCTTTCTTAATCAACCAACACCATATTAATAATCTTAAAAGGAAACAACATAATCCTTCATCACACATATGCCATATCAATTCTAAAATACCATTTTCGAGGTCCCCACAATAATACCTTTGAATCTTATAAAATTCTTAAGCACTTTGAAATTGTGTTTTGATCTCAGGAAACAATTGTATATCATTTTGATTGAATACTAGAAAAGTTGTGTTAACAATACCAATAATACTCCTTTTATAGATATCTTGAAAACATAAATTGTAAAACAAAAATTGATGCATATAATTGATTATATTCAATGGTAATCGATTATCCTAATAGGTTGTTAAAAATAACTTTCGACATCTTTTAAAAATAACCAATTACTCAATTAAGAATGCTCCTCACTAAATTTTGAAACCTAATTTAACCGATTACCTATCGATTATATAGTTGGAACAAAAGGAGCTTAAAAAGCTTTCAAAAATAATCGGTTATGTATTAACATAATTAATTGTACTATTCTAAGAGGCTCTAAAGAGCCAAAAATTATGTAATCAATTGAAAATGCTAAATTTCATTTTTCACTTATTTTTATTTTTCGAAAAATCATTAGCTCATTTTACTCCAGTTTTAAGTGATGTATGTTGTGTTCTAGAGTTTCAATGAGTGCTTGTGTTAAAGATATGAAAACAAAGAAGGAAAGATCTATGATAAGCTTGAATGTTCATCAACATCTTCAAACATTGTTAAAAACACAATCTTTTGCCAAAATTGGAGGTTTCTCTTGAATAGCAATAATCTCCACCTTTTTTTATAATGTCCCAACCTTATCTTCTTCTTAATGAAGATTTTGAACATGTCTTATGATGTTAATCCTCTGACTTTCCATGACATTTTCAGACAACTACAAAGAATCATAGCAAACTTCTTTGGGCTATGAAAACTCCCCTTATCTCAAAGCTCCCCCTACATGAAATACAAGGAAACAAAATAACCAAGAGACTTGGAAACAAAAATGTACTCTTAAATTAGACTTTTAAAACACAAATACATATAATTGAATAAACCATGAAAAGTAAACCATGCAAATAATCTTTATGTAATGTTATAATTCTCCACCTTAGGGCATTATCAAAAGAAGATAATAAAAAGAGGATCATGTTTCAAGAGTAGAAAATAAAATACAACATTGAAATAATCGATTAGCAATCAATTATATATATTAGGAATAAGATCTAGTGAAATAAAAATAGTTTCAAGTATAAGCAATCAAACAAATATTCACATATAGATAAAAAAAGTTACTCAAACTATTTTATGAATTTAACCAAGGTTTCAAACATCTCAAAATATTTTGTTAATAAGTTTTTTGGGTATTACAACATTTTAAAACAAAATAGGGAATACCAAAAAATTGAGCAATTTGAGAATTCTTCACTTGGTACACTACTACTCTCTTCATTTGTCAACTTCTTTAGCTTCTTATTCCTTCCTTCTAGCTTGTTGTAGAAGTTATCCAACACAAAATTGTGAGTTTCTTCTTTCTCCTTTTGATTATTGTAAATAACATCCAAATTATTCACTATTGCTAGCTCAAAAGGAGAAAAAGGCTTTTCCTCTTATTCTTGGATAGGTTCAAAATACGTTGTTAGAGTCGTAGCTATATTTACGTTGGACAAAAACCAAGATGGAGTGAATTGGTTTATTGAATAAAGTTGTGCTTCTAAAATTATTTTTCCCCCTTTAAAATTTGATTCGAAAAAAAAATTTAATTTTGTTAAAATAATCAACATATAATTAAAGAGAGTAGGGAAAGAGAAAATTGCACAAGGAATTTTTATACTGGTTTGGATCAAAAGATCCTACGTCCAGTTTCTAATCTCTCTAAAGAGGGATAAACTCAAACACTAAACATAAACCAAACTTACAATCAAAGAACAAAGAGTTCAAGGTTTAGAAAATACCTCTGTTGAAGACACAAGAGATGAAAGACACCTTCCTTGAATTACACAAGGAATGAAACATTTCCTTTGAGTCACACAAAGGATGAACAACTTCTCCTAGCAATAACAACAACACCCGATCACAAGTTATCGCTCTACCTACACTAGGTTTTTCAAAGCACCCTTTCACAAACATATAGAGTTTCTTTTTGCAGTCAAAGCACTAAGCCTCTTAATGAAAAGTTTGTTATGATAGGTCTCCCAAAATATATAGATTTGAAAAGTAGGTCAAAAATCTAAAGAGTCTAGACACTCGTTGATAATCAATTATTTGAAGAGATAATCGATTATCATAAAAACTTTTTATTTTCTCTATGATAACCTAAAAAGTCTAGTTACTCGTTGATAATAAATTATTTGAAGAGATAATCGATTATCACAAAAAAAATTCTAAAAACTTATTTTCTCTATGATAATCGATTACTAGAAGTGATAATCGATTATAAAAGAAAATCTTTTAAAAAAAATTGATTTTAATTAGATAATTGATTATGAGAAGTGATAATTGATTATCACATAACTTTTTTGTAAACAAAAGAAAACTTTCTTGAGTGATCTTTGTGTATGCTGCTTTGTGACTCTCTTAGCTAAGTCCTACACACAAAGTATTCACTAATATGTGACTTATTACAAAGGCTTCTAATATCTTTTGTCATCACTTTAAGTTCTTGGGCTTACTTTTATCATCACCAAAATTTACTCTTGAAGAATGATCTATATCACCCTCTTCTTTTACCAGCAATCTCCCCTTTTCTTAAGATTATAAAAAATTGTTTTAAAGTCTTTTGTAATAGCTTCCAAATACACAACTACACAAGAGAAAAACATTAAATAGTCTTAAGGTGTCATGCTTTAAACTTTTGTCCCCCTTTTTCTTATCATAATAACATAAGAAAATTAAACTCCCCCTTAATTTGACAACCCATATATAAAGGAAAACAAGGTGAAAATATTTTATTAATTAAGATTTAAGAGTCATCACTCATATCATTGTTATCATCAACCGAATAATTATCAAATTTCTTTTCTAAATTAGACTACACACTTTATCATGCTTAGAACCTTGAAGAGTATATGTTTTTTCCATCCTCCTACACATATTTGCAATATTTTCTTCCATGGAGGAGGAAGACCCGGCAATAATGCTAGAAGAACCAACAATTGGATCAACCTCTGGCATATCTTGAGCATCTTCAAACTCTTCATTTGGCACATCTCCTTTGAGAATGTAACAATTTCCATGAGGAAGGAATCCCATTTGTTTACGAGCACTTCATTCAATTTTGTTTGATGCAAGAGTGTGTTGGACAAGTTCTCCAATAATGCCCACACCTTTGTGTTCACAAATTCTTGAAATAAGAAGTTTTTAGGGGAGAGGGTATTGAGATAGGGATGACAAATAAACTCATCCCCGTTGCTATTTCCTAAACACGTCTGCGTTTTGACGGAGAATCCTCGCATTGACTGGGTATGAGTATGGTTATAAGGAATACCAAACTTTTTAAATTGTGTATGGGGATGGGGATAGGGATGTACATATCCACCTCGTCCCTGTCCCTTTACCTACCATAATATGTAACATCCCTACTGGAAATTACTTAATAAAAATAAATAAATAATAATTTAAAAGCAGACCTCATAATTTTATTATTCCCAACCGCGAGAAAATTTAAAACATTATTCAGCACGCCATAAATTAAACAAAACTAAATAATAATGTTGTTACAAGTTCTAAAATTCGACAAAAATAATGGAATCACCTGGAATATCATCTAGTCCAAGGTCCCCTGATATCCCTCCCTCCTTAGCTATGCATCAATAGCATCACCTAGAATATCATCTGCTTCTGCGTGATAAGTCACACGATCATCGCCAAACACAAACAGAAAGGGAGAGCTCATAATAAAATAACACATAAGTTAATAATAACAAACCACCCAACTAACTTATTATAGATATTTCTTGGCCAAGACCTTAATACCCCAAGGTTTTCAACCACTGCTTGCAGCATTATCACCTGGTGCAGCCTAAGCACTGCTAGGCAAAATTCCTATGCAGACCTCCTGGCGGAACACCAGTGCCGCCAGGCACCAGGCCTCTCCCAGACCCACTGTTTTAGGGTCTATCGCCTGGCGGAGCACACCATGCTACCAGGCGCCACACGTTGCAAGGACATCCCTACCGCACCTATCGCCTGGCGGCCACACCCGTGCCGTCAAGCACTATACCAGTAGCGAAACTCCACTGGTTTTAGCACCCAAAACAGATTAACTTACAATCCAAAGCACTTCCAAAAGTCCAAATATATAATCGTCAATCAAGGTTAAATTCTTGGTAATCTATAGCCCTCACATGGTTCAAGTGCCCATCAATCATAGTTGTCAATCCCCTTATTCTAGACCCATGATTTTACCAAGTACTTTAACATTGCATAATATCTAAATCAAGCTTATGGAGAAAGATACCCGTTAAAGCTACCTATTTATGATTGATATCTTAGCCCACCGTATTATAATTATCCAACAATTATGAGTCTATATCCAATAGCAACTATACTTTTGTTCTCGGCACCCATAATCTCCATTACCATTATTCTTCCTCTTGATTTCAGTTTCCATACTCATACCAATTCCCACATACCCCTGCTATAAGCACACCTTTATAATCATTTCATCATGGCATTCTAAATTATTAAGAATTATGTCTAATATTCTCATCCACCTAAAATTTATCATGATGAGCCATACACCACTCTCGGCCCCTATTCCATCAGAACACTAAGCTGGAAAGCTTCCAACTATCGCCTGGCGGCAGACGATGCGTCGCTAGGCGGCAGAACAGACCCTGGGCATTTCTTTGTTTCCCTCTGTTCGAAAATGGATTCTTAAACTCTCGCTGCCTTGTCTCACCATTTCACTAGGCTTAATACATATGTATATACCGACAATAGCATAAATTATTATTCTGAGGAATTAACAGTCAGACCTTGGGATCAATTCCCAATTGACCTCTCCCAAACCCCATCATAATTCAATGATTATCCTCGCATCCTTTCCACAAAACTTTATCATACAATTAAATCGTACAATTTACATTATTATGCATCAAACACGATATACACCAACCAATGTTGGAATTATTGGGATCAATTTCAAAAGTCGCAATGACTCTTGCACCAAAGTACAACAAAAACCTAGAACAACTTTGTGTCGCCTGGAAAAAAATTGATGGTCTGCCAGGCGGTTCAGACCAGAACCCAGTAACTAGGTCACTACGAATGCGTCGCCTGGCGGCATCCTCATGCCCGCTAGGCTGTTTTTGGGCAAAAATTCAGAAACCTACGTAAACAGTGTAAAAGAAAGGGGAAATCCATGCAATCATATCATGGCAAGGCATAATCATTCATACACGAATTACAAAATCTAAGAAGCAACTCCGCTTACCTGGAATTCCTTGCTCCAATGAGAATTCACACTTCTACTTGATTTCTAATGGTCTTCGTAGACCTCCCAACCATTAGCTCTCAACCCTCTCTGCACAATGGCTCTAAACCTCTGAAAAACCTTTGCCCAAGTCCCACACGAAAATGCAGTCCTCCTTCCTCCTCCAATTCCCTTCTCTTTCTAAGTTACTACCCCCTTAAACACCCTTTACTCCACCAAAACAAAAAATAATAACAAAATGCTTAATGGTCATTCAATGATCATTAACAAAGTGTTTCTCAGCTCACTAGGTTGCCCCTCTTGGCAGCTAAGGTTCCTCTGCCTTTTCACATTCATGCCAAAGGAAATTTTGGCAAAAAGAAAGTTTAATTCGTTCTTTGCGAGGTTTGAACACACAACCTCTCAATTACAAAGTCAATACACAACCAATTCAACCAATTCATGTTTCATGATAATTCGTATAATTTTAGGATTACATTATCACTAATCACATTCAAACATAACATTAAAATAATATATATATTAAAATAACATACAATTGCCATACATAGGACTTGAACCCAAGTCCTCTTACATAATCAAGTATTCTCAACCATTTGAGTTAGTATTTTTCCACATTATAACAATCCGCATTAAATGTCATAAAGGCTCCTACTCATTTATTAGATAATTATTTATTTAATTATTTAAATTTTTCGGGTCTTACATAATACGCATCTCTGTCACCGTTTAAATTATTAAAATACTCATTGTCTATTAAGTAACCTTATATACCCACACACACACACACACACACAAATATATAGACACAAGCATACACACACAAACACACAAACACATACACGTGTAAGACCTGTGAAAATTAATTAATAAATGTGGGTAGAAAGAGCCTTTATGGCATTAATTATTGTTTGATGTGACGTGGAAAAGTACTAGCTCAAGTGGTTAAGAGTACTTTGATTGTGTGAGAGAACTTGGGTTTGAATCCCATGTATGCCTGTTGTGTGTTATTTGATTTATTATCATTTTGTTAATATAATTGTGAGTGGTGAGTGATATCATAATTACAAGATTATAGTGATAGGTGAGTGTTTGGGTGTGCAAGGGCTGAATTGAGAGAGAGGTCTAGACAAATCATTGGTGAACCAAGGAACCCCATTTTCTTCCTACTTTCAATCAAGCATCCAGGTTAGGGGTGCTGACATTATGTGTATTTTCATATGGTTTGGGTTTCTGCGTTTTGTTCTCAAATTGGATTTTATGTGGTGTGATTTTTGGGTATTATATGCGTTTGTGATTGAGAAATTGGGTATTCTTGGTGCTGGTATCAAATCTTTGATATTTCATATGAGTTGAATGTGGGGTTTGGGGTGTTGCGTAGTTCTTTTGGGAAAGTAACGAGTTTGGTATTCAAATGGGATGAAAATGCGGTTATAAGGCACAATTGTTGATGTATGTTGAATGATACTAGTGTAATTGGTTATTGGCGTGAGTTGTAGTTAATTTGGTGTGCAAACAGTGGAGAACCTCTACAACTTCCGCCCAAGCGAGCTACTCTCGCCTAGGCGAGAGTTGTAGAATCTCGTATCAGGTTTTGAATCATGCGTGTCGCCCAGGCAACCAATATCAAGATTGAGCGATTGGGTCTTTCGCCCAGACGAGAATGGCTCACCTAAGCGAGTCACGAGGAAACCTGAACCATTTTTTAGCGCAACATCTCTCCCAGGCGAGAGGTTTTGGGGTTCTGAGCGATAAGCATGCTCGCTTAGGCGAGAATGGCTCGCCTAAGCGAGGTCGCGATGAGAATTGATGTTTGTTTGATTGAATCCTCGTCCAGGCGAGAAGTTCTGTGTGTATTGAGCGACTTAGGGTCTCGCTCAGGCGAGAAGAGCTCGCCTAAGCGAGATGAAGAGGTATAGCCATTGTTACACACTCGCTCAGGTGAGGTGGGCTAGCTTAAGCGAGATCGAGGTTCTAGCTTGGGCGAACTGACATGGCTTAAGCGAGAATGGCGCGGAGTCATGTGTTTGTGCACTATTTGGACTGTTTGCTTGTTATTTCCTAAAGGAATTATATGCTTGTGTTTGTGGTGTTTGGGCTTGAAGGACTAAGTCCAATAGGGGTCTGGGATGTGCTTGATGGTTGGATGCATGATGGGCATGGAACTGGTTGAGTTCCCGTCGGCTACTAATGGACGAGGAGTCCTTAGTATGGTGATTACATGCGTCGGGTGCACGATGATCAAGGAACTGCTATGTTCCCGTCGGCTACTATTGGGCGGGGAGTCCATAGTATGGTGATTGCGTGCATGCCAAGGTCCAAGTTGAGAAGGCTTGGATGATTTACTACAGACGAGGAGTCTGTAGGGCAGGACTATGAGCGGGATAGGCTCATAGGGTTGGACCACGAATGGGTTAGTTTCGTGGAAGCATAGTGAAGTCCCAAGACCTAGTTCATGTATATGACTCATGAAGGAATATGAGATCATGGTTGGGTAATTTGAAAATAATGAAATATTTATTCATGTTATTTTTGGGATGGATGACATATTTATTTCACGTATCTTTTTATATATTGTGCATAGCTCACCCTTTCTGTGTGTGTGTGGCGATGATTGGATAACTCGTTATCCGGGAGTAGATGATTTAACAGGTGGGCCAGGAGATGCTTAGACTCGGAGCGAGGGATAGCATGGGATTTTGTACATATGTTTATTATTTTGGTTCTGAGATAATTATGTAACCTTTTGGGAGCCATTTGAATCTTTTTTCAGTTTTAAAAATTATGGACTCCTATTTTTATTACATGTATATTAAAGTTTTAAATTTCCCGTGTTTTTGGGAAATGGTATTATATTAAATGAGGTATTTATTTTAGTTCCTATTTATTTATTAAAATTTAGTAATATTCTTTAGGGATGTTACAACACGCACACACACGCGCACACAGAGACGCACACACACACACATACACACACACACACACACTATATATATATTTTTAATTTCTTATGGAACCATTTGGCTTGTCATGAAGTTCATTTGCATCTCTAAGATATTTTTTCGTCTTTTCATAGTCTTTATACAAATATGTTCAAATGATGTATCTCCATTAAATATTTTTTATGTCTCACATTTGAATATTTCTATTCCTTTATAATTTTTTTATTTATTGTATCTTTTCTTTTCACATGAGAATGTTTAACACTATTTACAATAACAAACCTTTCATTTACTATAAAATTTTTATCTTCTTTATTTATTATTATTAATTTTTGTCTCATTATGCATGATTTAAGGACCTTGGACACAAAATCCAAACAATTAAGTAGTGCATAAGCCTCTCATCTATTTTTAATCCTCAAACCAAGAATTGTTTTACAATGTCTTCCTGAGGATTTTTCAGAAATGATCTAAATGCGAGTAGCCTGCTGAAGCCTTCAATCCCGGTTAGCACATTGACAACATCTTCTCGAATGGGAAGCTTTGCAACATTTTCCCAAATATCATTGAAAAGAATTACATATATTCCTTTGACTTTGTTGAATGCTACCTTATCTTTGTACTTAAAGTTGTAATAAAATACCCTTACCAAGTCAGGGTAGTAGGTTCCTTGCAACTCCACAAAGAATTTGAGCCCTTGGTTAGTCAATAATTGAGGAAATGGGAAGTCAGATGCACTGAACTAGTCTATGTTAATAAATTTGGGCACAATCAAATTTCTTTCTTTCTATAAAGAGACACCCAACTTTCATAAGGTACTTTTATACTAGTTTGGGTCAAAAGACCCTACCTCTAGTTGTTAATCTTTCTGAAGAGGGATAAACTCAAACACTAAACATAAACCAAACTTACAATCATAGAAGAAAGAGTTCAAGGTTTAAAAAACACCTCTGTTGAGTGCTTTTGGTGCATGCTGCTTTGGGAATCTCTTAACTAAGTCCTACACACAAATTATTCACTAAAATATGACTTACTACAAAGGCTATAATCATGTACAAAATTAAAATACAAGTCTTCTAATATCTTTTATCATCACTTTAAGTTCTTGGACTTGCTTAATGTCTTCTAATAAGCACACCAATGAGCATTAAACAATTATCACTCCACCCTCAATCATCTTATCACCACTTTTACTTTTCTTTTACATTATATTTGTTTTGCCTTCCACAAGGAAGGCTAAGTCTCTTGAGTTGATTCTCTTGTAGTTTCATAGTGTATTTTAAGGTGTTATGTAAGTAATGAGTTGTTCCTTTAATTTATTCAATCAAAGTTTATTTTTATCTATTCTTTTTTACGCTTAGTATCAAATTGAATAGAGTAAACATTATGTAACTTTGAGTAGAGTAAATCTGAGGATAGTATACGAGTGTATTAAATTCTAAGTGTGGTTGAACATATAAGACAATATGTTTTTACACATAGAAGATGATATGTGTTTACAGATAACAGGCTATACATAACTAAGTGTTGTAGACGATATGTGAGCCGAGGAAGAGTATATGATACAAGTAAACTAGAATGACCAAACAACACGGGAATAGACACGGATAAAATAAAATAAAAATTGTATTACAAACCCTTGAACTCAAGCTCATTGTTTGGTCCCAATTGAAAATAATATAAATAAGTGGGCCAAGCACATTTCTCTCACAAATTACATGCACCTTGATAAGAACAAACTAATATTTTTTTTTTACCCTTATGACATGACAAATTTATGGTACGGGATAAGCTTGAATAGATTTTATGCTTCTCTCCTAATGAAAACCTTCCAAATGTAATTACTAGGATTAAAGACATATTTCTTCAAATACAACAATGTCTCCCAGATTTTTCTCACTATTTCCCACATCACTTTGAGCATTTCATTTCAATATCAAAGTTCATTTTACTTGATTAAGGTAAGAGGGATCAATCCAAATTGTTGGTATTGCGCAGCGGAATATTTAAACTATGGTCAAAAACTAAGAGGGGGGTGAATTGGATTTTTATAAGTCTTAATAGGTTTTAAAACATTTTCTCAAAATTTAAATGATTAACTTAAAATCACAGTTACTTTAAATGCAAGTGCAGATAAATAAAGAGTTTAAAGGAGAAAGATGCACACTGATATTTGTATTGGTTCAGATCAAAAGACCCTACGTCTAGTTGTTAATCTTTTAAACAAAGAGATTAACTCAATCACTATAATAAACAGAATACAACAGATTATATAAGAGTAAGGATTAGAAAACACCTCTCTTGAACAACCACAAGAGATGAACAAAACTCCCCATAAATCACACAGAGGATGACCAGCTTTCCTAGTAACAGCACAACACTCAATCTTCTAAGAACTCACTTAGAAAAAGTTATCACTCACTTACACTAGGTTTTTCAAAGCTTTCTTTAAGAATCTCACAGAGCAACACTTTGCAATCACAACACAAGAACTCTGAATCTTAAAAAGGTGGTTTGAAGTTTGGAAACTGAGTTCTATTTAAAGAGGTTTTCGTAGGCTGAGTTAGAAATGAAGAGTTTAGCTGAAATTGCCAAGGATAATCGATTACCCAAAATGGTAATCGATTATCTCATGTACAAATTTGAACAAATATTTTTATAACTGCCAATGGTAATCGATTACCAGAAATGGTAATCGATTATTTCAAGTCATTTTTCAAGAGCCAAGTTATAACTGTCAGTGATAATCGATTACCATTCGTGGTAATCGATTATCTTAAGTAGGTTTTGAAAAATAGAATTTTTTGAGTTGGTAATCGATTATTATAAGTTGGTAATCGATTACCATACTGATGTTTGCAAAAAAAATGAGTTTCTCTCAGAGGAGTTGTGAGCTGGCTATTGTTCTAACAATTTTTCACCTAACTAGAAAAAATTTAAGTCTATTACAATAAGAATCTTTAAACATAAACTATATTGTCTTCAATATCTTCGAGTTTTTCTTCAACATCTTTGTCATCATCAAAATCTTTTAATCAATCTTTGTCAACACAAATCTCTAAATTTTTATTATGACACATTTTTTCTCTAAGTATATGTATCTATTATGAGGCATTTTAATATGTATCTATCCATACACAATTTGAAAACTCTGACTATAAAAATATATTCCTTGGGTGTGAAAACCTAGGCTTAGGTTCAAAAATCAACTCATTTCAAGGTTTACAAATAAAGTTATTAACAAAACAATTTTTTTATTTTAGAAATATGTATGTGGGAATTCTATTTTCTTTTTTGGTTATTGTTTTGGTTTTAATCTTTTGTGTTTACACTATTTCTTTTGGGGCAACATCCTTGTATAATATATTAAGTCAATCGAGGGATTAAGGATTTAAATGTAATACATGAAGCACTAAAATAGTTATATAACACACATATAAGTTGTATTTGTTGTCTTATATATGAATGTTTTGAAAATTTTGGGCGGTTAGAAATGCAGTCGTTATGCTGTTAAAATTTTTGTGAAAAATTTAGTTTCAAGAGTTGTATGCAAAGTTTATGTGAAAGGACCATTGAGAAATGAATTATAGTTAATGAAATGAAGGATGAAAGAGTACTATTCTTTTAAGAATTGTATGGATAGTTACATATACTAGGTATAGAGTCCAAAAAAAGATTAGGTGTGGGTTAATAGATGGTGGTGATATGATTACACTATATTGATGTACTTAATTAGTTAGGTAAAAACAAATCATAGGCCTCACACCTTATTCTCGACCATCCTCTTGACTATACTTTTAGAGTCAGAAGGTGGGGTACCACACATTTCGTATTTGTGGGAGCAAACAACTTAAACAATGATTATGTAATGAATTTCATGAAGATGTTGAACCTAAATTATATAGTTATGATTATTTAAAGATTGATAGTTATGAGCGTGAGACCTTGAACTCAAAATATACAAACATGATTTTTTGTTATCAACTTGATTTATTTTGCATTGTTAGTTATGACTCATGAAAATCTCAAATTTTGAGAAGTATTTTCATTTAATTGTAAATTCATTTGAATAATTATGTTGTAAACTTTAAGATGTTATGATGAAGTTTTAAAGGTAAGGAAAAGACTCACCCTTACTTTCTTGTTGTTTAGAGGAAGAAAACAAGGACTTAAACTATAACAATGAGATTAATCCACCTTGATTTTTCACATAACCCCTAATTTTGTGAAATCACCACCTGGTATAGTTTAACTTGTTTTGTGATGTATTTTAAATTAAGACCTATCTTTGTTTTGTTGTAAAAGTAAAAAGAGACATTCCTAACCTAGATCTATATGTATGTCAATATTGAAACCACATGAATATGATATACGTTTAACAAACAAATTATAAAGGCAAAGAACATTGCATCTATTCGGTCAAGGAAAGTTTTGAGCTTACGTATGATTGGTTAGATGAATTTATAACATCATACAATTTTGACTCTTAGTCAAATGAATTTTGTGTTTGACGCGACCCAATGGATGAATTTTTTATTATTATTGTCAATTTATGTAAGATTCGCGGAATTTAATTAATTAAATAAATAATTAATTAATAAATGAGGGAGGGTAGTACATATATGACATTAAAATCTGTTATATATGACGTGGAAAAGTACTAGCTCAAGTGGCTGAGAGTACTTTGTTTGTGTGAGAGGACTTGGGTTCGAGTCCTATGTATGCTTGAATTGTGTGTGTTAGCAAGAAACATAAGTTGGCTTGATGGTTTAGAATTGATTTGACTTTGGCATGGTGTGGGTTCGAACCTGGGTGGACGCAAATTTAACTTCTTTTTGCTAAAAAGTTGTGTGACTGAATATGAATAGGTGAGGAAGATCTTAGCAAGAGGGGGGTAGCCAAGAGGGACTGAAAAATAAAACAACTAATAATGGGCTTGAATATCAATGAACTCCATCATAAACCGAAATTCGTTTTTTTGCATTGGCCTAACATTAGGGCCTTTAAAAGGCAAAATTTGAGAGTGGAAAAGGGTTTTGAGAGGCTGTTTTCAGAGAGCTCTGTGAGGTGCACGAAATCAAGGTAAGATAGAAAGTTTTGAGAGAATTAGATAGGGGTAATTGAAGTGGTGATAAGGCAAGCCTTGGTGATAAGGCATCTCGCACAGGCGGTGTGATTTGGTCTTAGGCGACAAGTCATCTCGCTTAGGCGAGTATACCTCGCCCAAACGAGAATTCGTGGGTGTTTTAGGTGGTTTGATTGGATATCTCGCGTAGACGGGATCGATTGTTGTTTTGAGGGGAATGGCGTCTCGCCCAGGCGAGCACCTCTCGCCTAAGCAAGATCTCGAGGGAAGGTTGGTGGTTGTTGTTGAACTCGTCGCCTAGACGAGGTATATTATTTTTGGGCGAGTGGGAGTCTCGCCCAGGCGAGACTGATCTCGCTTAAGCGAGACTTCATAGGATGCAGAGGTGATGGGGGCTTGCCCAAGCTAGTGGGTCTAGCTTAAGCGAGATAAGCTGGATAGGTTAAACAAAGGAGTATATTTTAACGGAGTGAGGGTGTCGGGACACTTTCAAAGCATGTGTTATTGCTATATTAATGGGATGAAGTGGAAATTGTAAAGTATGGTCTATAAGGCTTCTAAGAATATCTCGATGTGGGCTTGTTGATGTTCTAAGGGTTTTGGCCCGGAACGTATCCTTGAGTTGTGGCTCAGGATAGCGGTTAAGCATGTGGCATTCTATGGCTTGTGGCCCGGAATGAGTTCCCTTGAGTTGTGGCTCGGGATAGCGGATGAACACGAGGAACCTTGAGTTGTGCCTCAGGTTGGCGAGTGTGCCGGTGTGAGTGTGCTGGTTGTGGCCAGTACGGATGGGTCCAGATGGATTGCCCTCCTCAATGGTTGCTAACGATTTTGGTGGTCCTGGGACATTACGGACTATATTCGTACTTGGGAACTCCACCTGGCGTTACGGTGTGTGATCCGTAGCATGGTTTCCGCATGTGCTCTATCGGTGGTGGCCGATAGGTGTGGCAACAAGGCACCTTGAGATACTCAATAGAAGATATAGAACACTACTAACATGGTTGTGGCCATGAGAAGAATTGGAACGAGGTTTCCTTATGTACCTACTACGCATGGTGGTGGCCATGTGGAGGGAAGGTAACGAGACTTCCACTAGGTGCATCGGTGTACATGGTGGTGGCCATGTGATGGAAAGGGAGTAAGGTTCTGTGGGAAAAGAAAGGATATTTTATATGGTTGTGGCCATGCAATATAAAGAAAGAGTTTGTGTTGTTGTCATATTATTTGTATTGGTTATACAAGTATATGTATGTTTAGTATAATTTTGTGTGTTTCAACCGTTAGCTCACCCTATCTGCTTGTGTTTGGCGATGATCGTGTACGCAGTACATGTGAGCAGGTGATGATGCAGGTGGAGCTGGTGAAGCTTAGCTACGGAGAGGGGATGATTACGGGAATTTTTATGTTCATGTTTTTGTTACTCTATTTTAATATATGATGTAAAGGCTCATGGCCTACTTGACTAAACTCACAGTTTTGTATTTATGGACTTATTAGTAATTTAATGAAGTTTTACATTTCCCGTGTTTTGGGAAACGAGGTATTATTATTAAATGAGACTTTAATAAATGTTGCTGACGTATTATTTCTATTTTATTTTATTAAATTCGTAATATCCAGACGGGATGTTACATATGGTATCAGAGCTTTGTTTTCAAAATGATTTTTGGCGTCTATGGGGAGTGAGCTTACCGTGTGTGCTTGGGAGATCATTTTGATCCTTGTGTGTTAGCTATCTTTTAGTATGAAGTCTTAACCAAAGCTATTTGATGTGAACAGTTATATGTGGCGTGCTCAAGCTATGGCAAATAGGAGAAGAAGGAATAATGCTGGGGCTGATGAGATCGCTCAGGCGATACATCGGATGGTAGATGCGATGCAGCCCATTGCAGCGCAACCTCGGGCCATGGTAGCACCCACACGCCCGGTGTCGATGGAGGACTTTATGAGACATAAACCCTCAAAGTTTGCAGGCAAATCTTCTCCAGATGAAGCCAATGCTTGGCTTAAAGAGTGTGAGAAAATCTGCCGGGTGATCGATTGCACAGATGCCCAGAAGCTTTCATTTGTCTCCTTCCTGCTGGTAGCTGACGTAGAGTACTGGTGGACAGGCATGCAGCAGCTCATGCAGACCCGGGGCGAGGAGGTTACCTGGACTTCCTTCAGGGAGAGATTTTTGGAGAAATATTTTCCAGCCAGTGTCAGGCATGAGAGAGAGGCGGAATTCCTCACATTCCAGTAGGGGAACCTAACTGTGCAGGCATACACAGACAGGTTTGAGTATTTGGCCAGGTTCCACACACCTACTGTTACCGAGGAGTGGAGATGCCGAAAATATGAGGGCGGGTTGAAACACGAGTTGCGCCGCTTTATTGTACCTTTCCAGATCAGGGAATTCCCAGTCTTGGTGGAGTAGGCCAAGGCTGTAGAGCAACTTGAGATGGGGCCCAGCAAAGGGGCCCGACCTCAGAAGACTACATCTGATTCACGGCAGCAGAAGAAGCCGTATGATAGGCCACAGAGTTCGGCTAAGAAACTAAAGTGCTACAACTATGGTGGGGAGCATTATCGGAGGGATTGTCCAAAACCCTCTGGCAGTTCTAGTGGTAGTGGTGGTAGCACTGGCAAGTGCTACGTTTGTGATCAGACGGGCCATTTTGCACGACACTGCCCGAATAAGAAACCAGTTGGAGGTGCACTAGTGAAGAAACCAGTAGGGGATCGACCTAGAGCCCCTGGTCGTGTATTCGCCTTGACGACTACTGAGGCCGCCCAGTCAGGTAACCTAGTTTGTTGTTTGATCACAAGGTTGTTGTGTTGTATGACTCAGGAGCTACCCATTCATTCGTATCCAATGAATGCGTGAGGAGGCTCGATCTAGTGATGTGAGAGCTAGCGTGCAAGCTAATAGTTGCGACACCAGCGTTTGGGGAGGTATCCACCACGTCTGTTTGTGTGGGATGACCTATAGAGGTGGCAGGCCGCAGGTTCAAGGTGAATCTCATTTGCTTACCAATGGTTAGATGTGATTTTGGGTATAGATTGGTTGGCCAACAACCATTTTGCAGAAGGACTGGAATTGATATCATCCCACCAAGCAGAGAAGAAGATTGAAGTGGGGGCTACATGTTTTATGATAGTAGCTCAGACGGAGAAGAAGAGTATTGCAGAGAAGATTAGTCTGATTCTTGTGGTAGATGAATATGCGGATGTCTTTCATGACGAAATTCCAGAGTTGCCACCAAGCAGGCATGTGGATTTCACCATTGATCTCATCCCTGGTGCTGGCCCAGTATCTATGGCACCATATCGGATGGCACCAGCTAAGTTGGCAGAGTTGAAGAAACAGATTAAGGATCTGCTTGAGAAGAACTTTATCCGGCCAAGTGCATCACCATGAGGGGCACCGGTATTACTTGTGAAAAAGAAGGATGGCAGTTCCAGGTTGTGTGTTGACTACCGGCAGTTGAATAAGTTAACAATTAAGAATAAGTACCCGCTGCCGAGGATTGATGATCTGCTGGACCAGTTAAGGGGAGCAGCTGTGTTCTCTAAGATTGACTTGAGGTCTGGATACCATCAGATCTTATTCAAACTAGAGGATGTGTAGAAGACTGCATTCAGGTCTCGCTACGGCCACTATGAGTATGTGGTGATGCCGTTTGGGATGACGAATGCGCCTGTTATATTCATGGACTACATTAATAGGATATTTCGGCCGTATCTGGATCAGTTTGTTGTTGTATTCATTGACGACATACTGATATATTCTGAGAGTAAAGAAGAACACGCGGATCATCTGCGAGTGGTGTTGGAGGTGCTTAGAGAGGATAAGCTTTATGGGAAGTTATCGAAGTGTGAGTTTTGGCTTGATGAGGTGCAGTTCTTGGGCCATGTAATCTCAGACCAAGGAATCTCAGTGGACCCAGCAAAGGTTGAAACAATGGTGAAGTGGGAAAGGCCACAGACTGTGACCGAGGTGAGAAGTTTCTTGGGCCTGGCAGGGTATTACAAGCGCTTTGTGGAAGGATTCTCCAAGATGGTGAGTCCATTGACTCAACTCACCAGGAATGACCAGTCCTTTTCTTGGACAGACGAGTGTGAGGTCTGTTTTGAGGATATAAGGAGGAGATTGACCATTGCACCCATCTTAGCTATCCCAGATACAGCCAAGATGTTTGAGGTGTACTGCGATGCTTCATACCAGGGTTTGGGGTGTGTGTTGATGTAGGACAAACGACATGTTGCTTATGCATCTCGCCAGCTGAAAGTACACGAAAAGAACTACCCTACGCATGATTTGGAGTTGGCTGCGGTAGTTTTTGCTCTCAAGACGTGGAGGCATTACTTGTATGGTTTGCAGTTTCAAGTGTTCAGTGATCATAAAAGTTTGAAGTACTTATTTGATCAGAAAGAGTTGAATATGAGACAGAGGCGTTGGATGGAGTACTTAAAAGATTATGATTTTGAGCTTCTATACCATCCAGGGAAAGCCAATGTAGTTGCTGATGCTCTGAGTCGGAAGAGAGTTCATATGTCTGCTATGATGATGAAGGAGTTGGAGCTTATAGAGAAACTGCAAGATATGAACTTGAATCTATACACAAGTGTTGATCATATACGATGCAGCATGTTTTAAATCACTAATGAGTTCTTAAATGAGGTTAGGGAGGAACGGGGTAAAGATCAAGAACTACAGCAGATTATGAGTGAGTTAGGAACTAAAAAGAGAAAAGACTTCAGGATGGGCAGAGATGGTATCCTGAGATTCAGAGAGAGAGTGTGTGTACCTCGCAGTCGGGTGTTAAGGAAGATGCTCTTGGATGAAGGGCATAAGAGTCGTCTTAGCATACATCCAGGTATGACTAAGATGTATAAGGACTTGAAAGCGACCTTCTGGTGGACGGGTATGAAGACTGATGTGGCTGACTATGTCGCTTCTTTTTTGGTATGCCAGAAGGCAAAAATTGAGCACCAGAGGCTGGGTGGTACACTGGAGCCTCTTGACATTCCCTAGTGGAAATGGGACAGCATTTCCATGGATTTTTTCACGCACTTGCCACGGTCTATGAGAGGACATGACTCGATATGGGTTATTGTAGACAGATTGACGAAGTGTGCACACTTCCTACCAATCAATCAGAAGATGTCATTGGATAAGCTAGCGGAGTTATATGTCAGAGAGATTGTTAGACTTCATGGTGTGCCAGCGAGTATTGTGTCGGATAGGGATCTGAGGTTCACCTCCAGGTTTTGGCAGTCATTGCAGAATGCCTTAGGCACGCAGCTGAGAATGAGCTCGGCATATCATCCTCAGACTGATGGGCAGTTTGAGAGAACCATACAGTCACTAGAGGATCTGCTGAGGACTTGTGTGTTAGATCACCTGGGTACGTGGAGTGACATGTTGCCATTGGTGGAGTTCACGTACAATAATAGCTACCATTCCAGCATTGGGATGGCATCATACGAGGCCCTGTATGGTAGGAGATGCAGGACCCCATTGTGTTGGCAGTAAGATGGAGAGTTTGTGGTGTTCGAACCAGAATTCCTGTAGTAGACTACTGAGAGGGTAAGAGTGATACAGGATCGGATGCGGGTAACTCAGAGTCGGCAGAAATCCTACGCCGATAAGAGGAGGAGGCCACTCGAGTTTGAGGCTAGTAACCATGTATTCCTCAGGGTTACACCTACAACAAGCATTGGGAGAGCCCTGAAATCGAGGAAGTTGACCCCTCAGTTCATTGGTCTGTATCAGATTACGAGGAGGATCGGACCCGCCGCGTACGAGATTGCCTTGCCACCTCACTTGGCAAATCTGCACAACGTCTTCCATGTTTCACAACTGAGGAAGTACGTGGCAGATCCTAATCATGTGCTGGAGCAGGATGATGTCCAGGTGCGCGAGGATTTGACTATGTGGGTTGGACCAGTAAGAATCTTGGATTCTCAAGTGAAGCAGCTTAGGGGGAAGGAGATCAGAACGGTGAATGTGTTATGGGATGAGGCAACTCAGGAAATGACATGGGAGATGGAGGATGTCATGAGGAGGTCTTACCCTCATCTTTTCACTGGTAAGTTCTCTTTTTCGAGGATGAAAAATTTTAAAGGTGGGGGTAATGTAAAATCCGTGGAATTTAATTAATTAAATAATTAATTAATTAATAAATACGGGAAGGTAGTGCATTTATGACATTAAAATCTGTTATATATGACGTGGAAAAGTACTAGCTCAAGTGGTTGAGAGTACTTTGTTTGTGTGAGAGGACTTGGGTTCGAGTCCTATGTATACTTGAATTGTGTGTGTTAGCAAGAAACATAAGTTGGCCTGATGGTTTGGAATTGATTTGACTTTGGCATGGTGTGGGTTCGAACCTGGGTGGACACAAATTTAACTTCTTTTTGCTAAGATAGAAAGTTTTGAGAGAATTAGATAGAGCTAATTGAAGTGGTGATAAGGCAAGCCTTGGTGATCAAAGGAAATTCCCCAATTTCAGAAGTTAAGCAAGGGATTTTTCAGGTTAGGGGAGCTGAACCCGAACCCTATCTTAACTGCACTGTTTTTGTATGATTTTGATGAATTGCTGCCCTAAATTTCATGCTATACTTGAGGGAATTCGGGGTTGTGGATTTTGGGGACTGTTGCATTGGAATTGGACCTAAGAGTTTGCCTATAATGGGATGGTATGTTGTGCATTCTGTGATTATGCAAAGTTGGGTGGTTGGGGATTATTTTCGTGTCCAAATAATGCTCATGTGCCTATCCAAATTGTGCTTAATGAATTGGTGTGTTTGAGATGTGTTTCGGGTCGCTGGTGCAATGTGTGTATGCGTGAATCAGTGCCAGAACCTGCAATTCTCGCTCAGGCAAGCTAGGCTCGCCTAGGCGAGACATGCAGGGAAGTGTATCCTCTATTTTGCTCGTGCATCTCGCCCAGGCGGTGTGATTTGGTCTTGGGCGACAGGTCATCTCGCTTAGGCGAGTATACCTCGCCCAAACGAGAATTCGTGGGTGTTTTAGGTGGTTTGATTTGATATCTTGCGTAGGCGAGATCGATTGTTGTTTTGAGCGGAATGGCGTCTCGCCCAGGCGAGCACCTCTCGCCTAAGCGAGATCTCGAGGGAAGGTTGGTGGTTGTTGTTGAACTCGTCGCCTAGACGAGGTATATTATTTTTGGGCGAGTGGGAGTCTTGCCCAGGCGAGACTGATCTCGCTTAAGCGAGACTTCATAGGATGCAGAGGTGATAGGGGCTCGCCCAAGCTAGTGGGTCTAGCTTAAGCGTGATAGGTTGGACAGGTTAAACAAAGGAGTATATTTTAAAGGAGTGAGGGTGTCGGGAAACTTTCAAAGCATGTGTTATTGCTATATTAATGGGATGAAGTAGAAATTGTAAAGTATGGTCTATAAGGCTTCTAAGAATATCTCGATATGGGCTTGCTGGTGTTCCAAGGGTTGTGGCCCGGAACGTATCCTTGAGTTGTGGCTCAGGATAGGGGTTAAGCACGTGGCATTCTATGGGTTGTGGCCCGGAATGACTTCCCTTGAGTTGTGGCTCGGGATAGCGGATGAACACGAGGAACCTTGAGTTGTGGCTCGGGTTGGCGAGTGTGCCGGTGTGAGTGTGCTGGTTGTGGCCAGTACGGATGGGTCCAGATGGATTGCCCTCCTCAATGGTTGCTGACGAGTTTGGTAGTTCTGGGACGTTACGGACTATGTTCGTACTTGGGAACTCCACCTGGCGTTATGGTGTGTGATCCGTAGCATGGTTTTCGCACGTGCTCTATTGGTGGTGGACGATAGGTGTGGCAGCAAGGCACCTTGAGATACTCAATAGAAGATATAGAACACTGCTAACATGGTTGTGGCCATGAGAATAATTGGAACGAGGTTTCCTGATGTACCTACTATGCATGGTGGTGCCCATGTGGAGGGAAGGTAACGAGACTTCCACTAGGTGCATCTGTGTACATGGTGGTGGCCATGTGATGGAAAGGGAGTAAGGTTCTGTGGGAAAAGAAAGGATATTTTATATGGTTGTGGCCATGCAGTATAAAGAAAGAGTTTGTATTGTTGTTATATTATTTGTATTGGTTATACAAGTATATGTATGTTTGGTATAATTTTGTGTGTTTCAACTGTTAGCTCACCCTATCTGCTTGTGTTTGGCGATGATCGTGTACACAGTACACTTGAGCAGGTGATGATGTAGGTGGAGCTGGTGAGGCTTAGCTACGGAGAGGGGATGATTACGAGAATTTTTATGTTCATGTTTTTGTTACTCTATTTTAATATATGATGTAAAGGCTCATGGCCTACTTGACTAAACTCACAGTTTTGTATTTATGGACTTATTGGTAATTTAATGAAGTTTTACATTTCCCGTGTTTTGGGAAACGAGGTATTATTATTAAATGAGACTTTAATAAATGTTGCTGACGTATTATTTCTATTTTATTTTATTAAATTCGTAATATCCGGATGGGATGTTACAATTTACATATATTTTCACTACCATCCTAAATTATTTTAATTACTTGAGGAACTTTATTTCATAGTTTTACAATAATTGTAAATATATATATATATATATATATATATATATATATATATATATATATATATATATATATATATATATATATATAAGGGATGATGATGAACAAAATATAGCATTAAAATATAGTGTTTCATAGTGCACTAGACGAAGGACATTTATTTCATTGTATCAACATCAATAATCAAGCTCCTAACAAAATTCTAACGACTGGTTTAATTCTAATGCACTTATTACCTTTCCAACTTTTGGTCCTTATTTTACTTAGAGTAATGGTAAACTAGATTCTAATAAGATTGTTTGAAAGCTAGATAAAGTCTTTATTAATTTTCATTATATTGACATGTGGTTTAACCTGATATATTAAACTCTCCCTAAAATTGCTCCTACCATAGTCCTTTACTGGTCACCTTTTCTGCTACTAGATTTCATTATAAGCCACTACTCTTAGATTTTTCAAAATGTGGTTATCACATTGGTGAATGCATTAACACTTAATCTTATCTATCTTGAGAAATAATTGAGTTTAAATTCATTGTTTTAACTAGGATCTGTGCAAATGGGACAAAATGAGCTTTAAATCAAATTATGCAATAAAATTAGATTTTTAAACCATGTTAAATTATATATGCTCTATGTACAGAAAATGCACTAGATAATTTAGTTAGACAAGTCTAATTAGAGAGTATAGTGTGTGGAATTTCCCTAGATGACTTGAAGAACTATTTAAAAATCTAGTTTTGAACGATATGAAATGTAATGATGTTTCCTAAGAATTCTAACCTATGATTTGCGTAACTGAAGTGAAAGAAGTGAAAACAAGCTCATAAACCGTCTATAGATCATACAAAGATGAATTGTAAGCATAATGAAGAAAAATAAGTGTTCTTAAAGATGAAGCGTTTAATATATTGCTTAAATTGTTGGGTATCAGAGTACTAGCACAAGTACTCACAACTAAAATAAAAGATAAAAATAAAGGAACAAAAGTAGATAATAGGCAATGAATATAATTTATTCAAGGAAAGGAAAAATTACATACCATTCTCTCTAATTCCAAGGAGAAAACAATGGCAACAACTCTCTTGGAAATAGGAAAAAACTCATACAGGGAGAACCTTAAAGGAGAAACTAACCTTCTCTCTTAGAGGAGAAACTAATATTCTCTCTTAATTTTTCTCTCAAGCAAATAAAGCAAAAAGGAATAGAAAGGGAGAGACTTTGGGATTATTTCCTAAGGAAACACTGGACTCCTTTTATAACATTAAAAGTAAGCCCCAAAGTAAGTTCCCATCGATGTGGG